>Ga0228535_1000753_pt1 | contig 75360 bp, 60 predicted proteins | sample SJ1metagenome_FD_168457 | JGI IMG/M metagenome (GOLD analysis project Ga0228535, IMG submission 168457) | Enriched culture of PCE-dechlorinating microbial communities from Ithaca, New York, USA - SJ1 | ecosystem: Engineered > Modeled > Simulated communities (microbial... > Unclassified | place...
TACCTCTCACGCAATAGCTTTCACCAAGTTCCTGAATGGAGAGGATAAGAAAGAAGAATTTAAGGATTTTAAAATTGTTGCAGCCTATCCCTACGGATCGAAAACCATTAAGTCAAGTTTTGACCGTATTCCCGGTTACATTGAACAGGTGAAGGGATTGGGAGTGGAAATTGTTCCCTCCATAGCTGATCTTCTGAAAAAGGTGGATTATGTGATGCTGGAAACAAACGACGGGAACCTTCATCTGGAACAGGCGTATGAGGTTTTTAAAGCTGGAAAGCCCATGTTTATTGACAAGCCGCTTGGCGCTACATTGGCACAATCGATAGCAATCTATCAACTGGCGAGAGACTATAACGTACCCATTTTTTCTTCTTCCGCGTTGCGATTTGTTCCTCAGAACCAGAAACTGCGCAAAGGAGAATACGGAAAAATTTTGGGAGCTGATTGTTATTCCCCGGCAACACGGGAAAAGACCCATCCCGATTTTGGCTGGTATGGCATTCATGGGGTGGAGACTCTTTTCACCATCATGGGAACCGGATGTGTGTCTGTAAACCGTATGTCAGCGGAAGGTACCGATGTGGTAGTCGGTTTATGGGGAGATGGTAGAATAGGAACATTCAGAGGCCGTAGAACCGGGAAAAGCATCTACGGTGGAACAGCTTTCACAGATAAAGGTGCGGAACCCGTCGGCCCCTACCAGGGATACGAAGTCCTTCTTACCGAAATACTGAATTTCTTTAAAACCCGTATTGCTCCTGTTCCGGAAGAAGAAACACTGGAAATTTTTACTTTCATGGAGGCTTCCAACGAGAGCAAACGCAACGAGGGAAGAATCGTCCTGATGGAAGACACTTACCGGAAAGGTCTGGCAGAAGCCAGAAAATTACTTTCTGATTTAAAGTGAAAGTGAAATGAAAAGTTTTTTTATGACGGGTATTGTTGGTCTGATGTTTCTTTCATGTATGCAACAAAGTAAAGAAAAAGAAGGTAATACTCAGACATTCAACGCCAGTGCGGGTGAAATAAAACTCATTGTTCTTGCTCCCGGCCATTTTCATGCCAGCTTGCTTCAAAAAAGTGCCATGTCGCAAGTGAGTGATTCGGTTTACGTGTACGCCGCTTCACCCGGAGATACCGGATTGAAACAATACCTTTCTGCTATTGAGTCATTCAATATCCGAACAGAAAATCCTACGGCCTGGAAGACTGTTGTCTATACCGGTGATGATTTTCTTCACAACATGATTACACAAAAAAAGGGAAACGTTGTTGTACTTGCAGGCAACAACAAGGAGAAGACCGAATATATTCTGAAAGCTGTAGATGCCGGATTGAATGTGTTGTCCGATAAGCCGATGGCCATCAACCGGAAAGATTTCCTTTTGCTGGAAGAAGCCTATAAAGAAGCAGAGTCAAAAGATGTGCAATTGTACGATATGATGACCGAGCGTTACGACATGTTGAATATCATCGAGAAGGAACTTATCAATGATCCTGATCTTTTCGGTGAATTGCAACAGGGTACGCCGGAAGATCCTGCAGTATACATGGAAAGTGTGCATCATTTCTATAAGGAGGTTTCGGGGGCCCCGTTGATCCGTCCGGCCTGGTATTACGATGTGGAACAACAGGGAGAGGGTATCGCCGACGTAACCACCCACCTCATTGATTTGCTCTTCTGGAAATGTTTTCCCGGTCAGTCTATTGACTATACCCGTGACATCGGAAATATCTCATCCACTCACTGGGCGACAGAGATTACGTTACCGCAGTTCGCAAAATCGACCGGCGAGTCTGCTTTTCCCGATTATTTACAAAAATATATCGATAATGCCGTACTGAAAGTATATGCCAATGGAATACTTCAATTCAATGTCAAAAATCGGAATATTGGCCTTAAGGTAATCTGGAATTATCAGGCTCCTGAAAGCAGCGGCGACACCTTCATGTCTGTGGTGAAAGGGACCAAAGCCATTATCAAAACAGTACAGGGTAAAGAACAGGGTTTTGTGAAACAGCTCTACGCCCAAAAGCCCGATGGATTGGAGGAGAAAGAATTTTCAGAAAACCTGCAAAAAACAATCAAAAAAATACAGGGGACCTATCCCTTCGTTTCCGCGTCACCTACACCACATAAAGGAGAGTATCTTATTGATATCCCGGTTGAAAACAGAGAGGGGCATGAATCTCATTTCAGGTATGTGGCCGAACGTTTTTTCGATTACCTGGAAAACCGGGATATGCCTGAATGGGAAACCGCCAACACCCTGGCTAAGTATTATATTACCACAGAAGCTGTAAAGGTTGCAAATGAGTGATTTTGAAAAGGGGAAGTTTGCTTATTACGAAGCATCATTGATGGCTCATGGCTCCTTATTGAACGTCATGGGTACCCGTTTCGACATAATCATCATTGGGAAAAACAAGAGTGAATCGGAAGCTGTTTGGTTTAAAATCGAATCCGAGTTGAAACGGCTCGATCGCCTCCTGAACCGGTTTGATCCGGCAAGCGAAGTCTCTAAAATAAACAACATTGTTGAACACCAACAGATTCGTGTCAGTGAGGAGATGTGGCAGATTTTAAATAACTGTAAGTTTTACCATCAAGAGACTTTCGGGCTATTCGACATCACCCTGAAAAATTTTTATGCGATCCGGTTTCATGAGCACAATAAAGCAGTCTCCTTTTCACAATCGGGTATTCGGATCGATTTCGGTGGATACGGCAAGGGATATGCCCTCAAGCGAATCAAGGGAATTATGGAGGATGCGGCAGTTCATCAATGTTTTGTGGATTTTGGAAATAGTTCTATATTGGGTGTGGGGCATCATCCCTTTGGCGATGCCTGGAAAGTCAGCATTGAGAATCCATTCGATGCAGGTCAAACAGCTGATGAAATATCATTAAGGGATATGGCCCTTTCTGTGTCCGGAAATACCCCGTCATATTCAGGGCACATCGTTCATCCAAAGTCCGGAAGTCCTGAGACAGGAAGAAAGTCAGTGTCTGTAATAATGAACGATCCTCTGGACGCTGAGGTTCTGTCGACCACTTTTTCGATAGCCACTGAAAGCGAAAAAGAACAACTGAAAAAAAGTTTTAAAATTTTTGATGCAAAAGAATATAATTTTTAAGCACAACAAAAAATGTCAAGTAAACCTAAACAAATCGATACAAGCCTGCGACAATTTATCAAAGACTTAGGTTATATTTCGGGAGGAGCCGCATTACTGGCAACTACCCCATGGCTGCAATCCTTTACGCCGGATAAAGTCAAAGAGATGAAAAAAGAAAAAGCCCGCATCGGATTTATTGGAACCGGTTCCAGGGGGCAATACAATATTCAAGCTGTAATGGCAATACCCCATGCTGATATTGTGGCCCTTTGTGATAATTATCTCCCCAACCTGCAGGCAGCATCAACACTGTGTCCAAATGCAAGGAAATATAGTGATTACCGGAAAGTGTTGGAATCTCCCGATATTGACGGGGTTATAATTTCTACTCCGCTTTACCTGCATGCCCCAATGACATTGGATGCATTATCTGCCGGTAAGCATGTATACTGCGAAAAAGCAATGGCTCTTACTATGGATGAATGTAAAGCAGTGTATGACGCTTATCAAAAGACAGACCATGTATTATATTTCTGCATGCAGCGGATGTTCGATGAGAAATACATCAAAGGAATGCAAATGATTCATTCAGGCTTAATTGGCGAGATCGTGGGGGAACGTTGTTACTGGTTTAGAAATCACGACTGGAGAAGGCCCGTCCCATCGCCTGAACTGGAGCGCCAGATCAACTGGAGACTCTATTGGGACTACTCTGCCGGTTTAATGACGGAGTTGGCCTCCCATCAATTGGAAGTATGTTGCTGGGCAAAACAGTTGGTCCCTGAATCCGTTGTGGGGATGGGAGATATTGTTTTCTGGAAAGACGGAAGAGAAGTTTATGATAATGTCAGTCTGGTTTATCGGTATGCCGATGGTGTAAAGATTAATTACGAATCCCTTATCTCTAATAAATTTAACGGGATGGAAGATCAGGTACTGGGTAATAAGGGAACCATGAATCTTGCCACAGGCATGTATTATCTGGAAAATGAGGCTGGCGGGAAGAAGTCTGGTATTGAACAGCTGATTGGGCAAATAGGGAACAAGATATACGCTTCGGTTCCTGCAGCCGGTGCAAGTTGGAGACCTGAAACAAAAGAAAAATACCTCCCACATAGTATCTTGGAGGGGAACTTCAATGTCAACGAGGGGCAATCCATGGTTGGTGCTCTGAAAGACGGTTCAGACGAAATCCTTTCTGCTTTTTGTCAAGCTTGTATAACCGGAGAAAAGGGTAAAAATATTGTAGAAGAAGCATATCAGGCCACTACTTTATGTCTTTTAGGCAATGAAGCCATGAAAAAAGGGGAAAAACTTTATTTCCCGGATGAATATAAAATCCCCTATATGAAGTTCTCGTAAAGATAGGTTATTTTCAAATTATTACTTCATTATTAACGGAAACACCAAGAATGAAAGATTTAGTTATAACATCCAGGCGGTTAAAAAAGGAGATATATATTCTTTCCGCTTGTTTTACTGCGGCATTTCTGATTAACATTTTTTCTATTATTACTTTTAAAACGCCCTGGTATGAAATGTTTACCCAAATAGGATATGTGGTAGTCATTACATTTATTTTGTATTTCATAATGGCTTGTTTACGTCTTTTTACAACTGTAGTTGTGACAATATTCAAAATAAAAAAATGAAAAGATTCTTTATATATCTCCTAATATTGCGGTGTCTGATACACTTCGAGTCTATTTCGTCCCAGTCATTTTATCAATACTACTCTGAAAAAAATAAAGTATGGAGTATTTTAAAACCCTACTTTTCACCACCTCTTGAATATAAAAATCAATACGGTACCTATAGATCTCCTCTTATATTTTATAACGGTGATTCAGTAACAACAAAAGATGATTGGTCAAAGAGACGTGAAGAGATTCGCTCCCGTTGGATGAAGATGATGGGAGAATGGCCGCCTGTATTGGATCAGCAGGAATTTGAAATTATCGGCAAAGAGAAAAGGGAAGATTTCATGCAGTACAAAGTGCGATTTTACTGGACATCCAATGAACAGACGGAAGGCTATTTGCTTGTTCCCGATAAGAAAGGTAAAAAACCTGCTGTTATTTCTGTTTTCTACGAACCTGAAACAGCTGCGGGAATAGGCGGAAAACCCTACAGAGATTTTGCTTACCAGCTGGTTAAAAAAGGATTCGTTTCCCTTTCCCTGGGTACTTCGGAGACAACGAAAAACAAAACATACTCCATCTATTATCCAACCAGAGAGAATGCGACCATCCAACCCTTGTCTGCATTGGCCTACGCTGCAGCAAATGCACTGGAAGCCCTGTCAAAAGTAGAGGACGTGGATCCGGAACGTATAGGAATTGTAGGGCATTCATACGGAGGAAAATGGGCTATGTTTGCCTCATGCTTGTACGAGAAATTCGCTTGTGCAGTGTGGGTTGACCCCGGCATTGTTTTTGATGAAACCAAGGGGTCTGGTGTAAACTACTGGGAACCGTGGTATTTGGGTTATTATCAACCGCCTTGGAATCAAACCTGGAGCAAGACAGGAGAAAACGCCAGGGGATTATATCCAAAACTTAGAAGAGAAGGATACGACCTGCATGAGCTTCATACCCTGATGGCCCCCCGTCCTTTTCTTGTTTCGGGTGGATCGTCAGATCCCCTTGAGCGCTGGATCCCGCTTAACCATACCATTGCGGTTAATAAATTGTTGGGATATACTCATCGGGTTGCTATGACTAATCGACAGGAGCACTCGCCAAATAAGGAATCTAATGAAATAATTTATTATTTTTTCAATCATTTTCTAAAAAGATAATATATTTATCAAGCTCCTCACTTTCTTCTGAATTACAAAGAAAGAATCATTACCGAGTTTGTTACGTTTATTGTGGAAACATTTTCATAAAATTAAACTTTCGAGACTTATACATCCACTTTCTTTGTAACGAGATAACCCCAACAATACATTTAATAAATAGTTAAAGCTATATGTTGTCCAATTTAAAAACTACAAGGACACCTAATCTGAGACAATTGAAAAAGGTAAGAAAAAGTTTTACACATCAAAAAAATAAGCTAAACTAATATTACATCCTCTATATACAATGGTTAACATGACAGTAGACAATTCCTATGAAATTTGAAAAATTCCATAAATAGAGAACTTTTAAATATTACAAAATAAAAAAATAACAATAATTATGAAATCTATTACTTATGTTTTTATTTTATTTATCTCCATTCTTTTTATTGCTTTTTTATATGGCTGTGAAATAGAAGGAGAAACAGAAGTCGTTTATCCGGTTACCCCGGAAAAGAAAACAGAATGGTTAAATCGGATGAATGGTGATATAGAATCTTTGAAGAATATTATAGTAGCTATTCAAGAAAAAGATTCTGTAAAGCGTATCAGCATTGGAGATAACACCTACAAATTAGAATTTGTAAATACTCCACCTGTAGAAATTATTTTAGACAACGCTGCTTATACTGCTCCTTTAATCGGTGCCCATAAAATTGACAATAATTATTATTGGACTCAAGTGATTGGAACAGGAACATCTGCGACTACTTTACTTAAAGGAGAAGATCGCTCTAATTACCCTATTAACAAGGAGGGAGTGACTCCTAAACTCGATATTACAGAAAATGGCACGTGGTCCATTACAATCAACAATATAGTAAAAGATATTTTTGATCCAGAGGGGAAGAAATTCAGGGCAATAGGCGTTAAATCCCTGTTTACCAGTATCTCTTTTGACACGGACAGTAATGCCACAATAGTCACCAATGAGTATCCCCAAAGGATACATGTACTTCCAAAATACAGGCCTTTTACATTTAGACTCTTAGCCTCAACTACCGACACATTAAGAATTGCTTCCGGTTTTTCTATACCGGTAGAATTCTTAAGCTCAGGAATATCTTCTTTTGAATTTGTTTTACCTAGATCATGGTCTGCGGACTATACTTTTACAGAAGATAAAAAAGGTGGCTCCATAATCATTACTTCTCCTACGGGAATGGAGGCTGATTACGAAGAAAAAGGATCCGTAGAGATTATCGCTATTAATCAGTATGGAGATAAGCTTCATTCTAAAATTCCAGTGAGGTGCGAGGTTGGATTGGTCAATTATGCATCAGTTGAGTTCACAGACATAGCTCCGGGTATTGCCCTCAAAGCTGCTTCTTTCGTGTTCGCTGACGAATCATTTACCGAAGAACGAACAATTACGACAATAAAAGCTGATAACAAATTTAGAGCCATGCCTCCAGCTGGTTTCCCCCGATTCAACAAAGCTATATTTACAACAGAGGATAATAATACTTTTACCTATTATTTCCCCCCAACACAAACACTGGCTATCGGTGAACAAACTATATCGATTGCTCCTCCTCAATTATTATCTTATTGGCAAGGTGGTATAGTTATAACCATCAATGAAACACTTCCTCTTTCCGGCGTAGCAGCTTATCAAATATCAGGAAAGGTAATGTCCCCCGAAATTTCTCCTAAAGCAATACCATGGTTCCCTAATGGAAATGTGAACGTGACAGAAGCCATGAGCACGACTGATGGAGCATCTAATACAACAGCAATTATTAATGCCCTAGGAGGAATCGGAACATCGGCGAATTATATTGCGCGGTGGGCAATCCGTGTGAGAAGTGGAGGATATGCAGACTGGTATCTCCCGGTTGCAGAAGAATATTTAGCATTTTATGCCTTATTCTCTCAAGACAAAGTAGTTTTCAACGATTTAATGGAGTCTTTGGGAGGAAAAAGATTTATCTATGGCCAAGCATCTGGAAATCATAGAAATTTCTGGACATCAGAAAATATGAGCAATACACAGGCAAGGATGGCTGTAATAGAGGGAAGTGCTGCGGGTACAATTGCTGCTGGAACAAAAATATATGGTTGTTTTGGTTTGGCATTTAGAAAGTTTAATTAATAATTAAAATTGATAAAATATTTTTAATATGAGAAAAATATTAATAATGTTGACATTGTCATTATGTTTTACATATTCAATGGCAAATGTTACCGGAGAAATAAAAGGGTTGGTGATTGATGAGAATAATCTGCCATTACCGGGGGTTTCCGTCTTCGTAAAAGGATTATCTATTGGAACCAGCACTGATGTTGACGGTTTTTTCACCCTGAATATAAAAGATCCTAACTCTGTTTTAGTGTTTACTTTTGTAGGGTATAAAAGCCAAGAAGTGAGAGTAACGTCGAGAACCCTTAATGTAAAAATGGTCCCGGATGAACAACTCTTGGATGAAGTTATTGTGGTAGGCTACGGAACTCAACGGAAAGGGAGTGTAACAGGATCCGTAGCCCAAGTAAATACCAGAGAGATAATGCAATCACCGATTGGCACAATTAGTAATATGGTAGCAGGGAAACTACCAGGCCTTGTGTTTAAACAAGATAGCGGAGAGCCGGGTAGCGATGGAGCATCCTTAAATATAAGGGGAGCAAGCAGTTTCGCATCATCCAACAGCCCTGTTGTAATAGTAGATGGAATTCGTCGCTCATTTGATCAACTAGATCCACAAGAGATAGAATCGGTCACTATTTTGAAAGATGCGTCTGCAGCAGCAGTATATGGCCTACAAGCTGCAGCGGGGGTCATCCTCGTAACTACTAAAAAGGGAAGCGAAGGAAAGCCAAGGATTAAACTGTCCTCTTCATTGTCTTTAAGTCAGAGTACTATGTTTCCGGAATTTCTAAACGGTCCGGAATATGCATATTGGTATAATAAGGCACGGATGCTAAACGGGAAAGATCCTTTGTTTACCAATGAGCAGATAAACCTGATGATTAATGGCGACCCAGAAGGTAAATGGGGAAACACAAACTGGATTGATGAACTCCTTCAAACAGGAGAAACCCTCCATACCAATATAAGTATTGATGGTGGAAATGAAAATATTAAGTATTTTTTTACTGCAGGCTATTATGATCAGAAAGGAAGTGTGAAAAATATCGACTTCAACCGTTATAATTTTCGGACAAATATTGATGCCAAAATAAATAAGGACTTACGTGTTTCAGTGGGGATTGGGGGAAGAAAGCAGGATAAAATGGCCCCAACATTCAGTACAGAAAAAAATACATGGAATAACGTTTTTCAACAGGCTATGCGTGCACATCCTTACATGCCTAAAACTTATAACGGCTATCCCAGCGGTAACAGAACAAACGGGCCTCTCGTGAGTCCCATATCAGCCATAGAGCAATCAGGCTATAGAAATAATCAGGCTAATTACTTTGAAAGTAACTTATCCGTTAATTGGGATTTACCATGGCTTACAAAAGGACTGTCGTTAAATTTTACCGGAAGTTATGACAATTCTTATACTTTTGCAAAGTCTTATCAGACTCCTTATAAAATAGCTCAAAGCTCTATAACTGAAACTGGGATAAACTATCAAATTGTAGATTCTTCAATCGGGGTATTTGGACAACTTGCGGAAAATTTTTCTCAAAGTGGTTTTTTAACACTGAATACAAATTTAAATTATAAACGAACTTTTGGAAAACATGGTTTCTCAGGTCTGTTACTGTATGAACAGTACAGGACAATATCAAATAATCATAAAATTACGGCAAGAGGTTTTGATTTTGTAGAGTTAGATGAGCTAAACTATGCTCAGGAGATTCACCCAAGCGCAGAGGCCTATGGTGGGACCAGTAGTATTGTTCCTAACGCGGGATTTGTGGGACGCGTTAATTATGCCTTTGATAATAAATACCTTTTTGAAGTATCCGGTCGCTATGATGGTTCTTACAAATTTGCCAGAGATAAGAGATGGACACTTTTTCCTGCGGCCTCAATTGGTTGGAGACTCTCCGAAGAAGATTTTTTTAAAGATGCAGTTCCTGCGGTATCCAATTTAAAATTAAGGGCATCCGTTGGTAAACTGGGTAATGACAGAGGTGTAAATTCATATATCTTTTTAAACACTTTAAGTCGAGTATCAAATGCTCCTTCTATTGTTATCGGAGATAATGCACAATTAGCTTATCAAACAAATTCTCTGGCAAATACTGATTTGAAATGGGAGACCGCAACTATTTACAATGCCGGATTCGAAGCCAATCTATGGAATGATTTACTAGGAATTGAGTTGGATGTATTTTATAAAGTCACAAAGGATATTCTGGAAAGTCAAGGAGGAACTTTTGCTCCATCCGTCGGAGGCTATTACCCTTCTACTATCAACACCGGAAAAACAGATAACAGAGGTTTTGAACTGGTATTGAATCATAATAACAGGATTGGCTCTTTCAACTATGGTGCTCGTTTCAATCTACAATGGCATAAAAATCGTTATTTAAGTGTTAGAGAAAGTCCTAATATTCAAAGTCATCTGGTAAGAAATGGTCGTGCTTTGGGAGAAAAACATGGATTAGTAGCATTGGGAATATTCCAGACAGACGAAGAGGCCCAGAACTGGCCCAGCATTTTTGGTGACAACAGAGCTGGGGATATTAAATATCTGGATGTTAATGGCGATGGGAAATTAACTTATCAAGATGATCGTATGTGGATTGCAGGCAGTAATGTTCCTAAATTATTTTCATCTTTAAACCTATTTGCAGATTATAAGGGATTCGATTTTTCAGTAATGTTTCAAGGAGCTGCCCTAACCGAATATGCCTTAAGTGGTTATTACCCTAGTATTGGATATGATAATACAGAATTCACATCTCCATTTTTCCAATTAGGTAACGCTCCAAAATATTTAGTGGAAAATTCATGGACACCCGATAATAAAAATGCTAAATATCCAAGGTTATCTGATATGAAAATACAGAATAACAAATGGGCATCTACACTATGGATCGTTGACGGATCTTACTTGAGATTAAAAAATACACAATTAGGGTATACAATACCGCGACAATTAATCTCAAAAATCGGGATTGATCGGTGTAGAGTCTATGTTTCAGGAGGAAATTTATTTACATTGACAGAATTTCAATATATGGATCCGGAAGCACCCGATGTTTCAAACGGATTTTATCCACAACAGAAAGTTTATTCATTTGGGTTAGAATTAACATTTTAAAGGACTATGAAAATGAAAAAAATTGGTTATATTATAGCATTACTTGTTCTTGGACATCTCTTTATCGGGTGTAATGATTTCTTGGATCCGGATCCAAAAGACAGGGTAAGCGATCGACTATTTTGGCAAAATGAAGAATCTGCCAGTTTATACTTAAACTCACTTTATTTATATGTGCCTTCATACGGTAATTTTGGATCTTCCCAATTTAACGATGGTTTACTGACTGAGGGGATGACAGACATGTTAAAATACGGATCCTATTCAGCAGGAGGAGGAAATGCAAACCGGATTGTACTAAATCCTTACAACGTTACAGCCGATCAATCACAAGGATTGGTAATATGGACTAGTGCTTATACCCGGATTCGTCGTGTAAATGAGTTTTTGGCAACAATGAAGAAATATTCGGAATTTTCTGATGAAACAAATTTAAAACTCGAGGCCCAAGCTCGTTTTATTAGAGCATTTCTGTACTATCAACTCCTCTTACGGACAAACACCGTAATTCTATATGATGATTTACCCAAAGGCAATAATAAGCCTTTAAGTCCCGAATCGGAATGTTGGGACTTTGTTGAGCAGGATATCAATTTCGCAATTGAGAATTTACCTGTTCAATGGGAATCAGCCTATAGGGGTAGAATTACAAAAGGTGCTGCATATGCAATGAAATCCAGGGCCATGTTAGTAGCTAAAAGATGGAACAAATCAAGAGAAGCAGCTTTAGAAGCAATCAACATTAAGGATGAATCAGGTGCGCTTATGTATGAATTAAATAAAAGCTACAAGCAAGCTTTTTCTTCATATTTCTCAGGAAATAAAGAATCTATACTGGAATTCAGATATAAAGACCCAGCTCCATACCATACTTTTGACAGAGATTTTGCTCCTGCGGGAGATTGGGTAAATAATGGAGGTAAAGCGGCTCCTACACAGGAAATGATTGAAGAATACGAGTTGACCACTGGGGGTAAACCAGACTGGAGTAAATGGAGGAATAAAACAACTGAAACACCCCCTTACGAGCTGCTAGAGCCCAGATTTCATGCTTCTATCCTCTATAACGGTGCTCCATGGAAAGGACGAAGAATTGAGACATTTGTAGGAGGCAGGGATGGTTATGTTGAATATGGTTTTCAAGCTAATACATTTGGACGTACAGTTACAGGATACTATTTAAGAAAATATCTTGATGAAAGCATCGCAGATATTTCAACCCAATACAGTTTCCAACCATGGATTGAAATACGATTAGCTGAAGTCTATCTAAACCTGGCCGAAGCTTGTGCGATGCTAGGAGCTTCCTTTGAAGCAGAAGCAAACGATGCAATACGTAAAATAAGAGGTAGGGTAAATCTCCCTTATACTAACCTAACAGGACAACTCTTACTTGACGCTATTAAACAGGAGCGTAAAGTTGAATTGGCATTCGAAGGATTTTATTACTGGGATTTAAGAAGGTGGAGAGAGGCCCACATAAAATTAGACGGAGTCAGGTTCCACGGTATGAAGATTACGAAAGAAGAAGATATCCTGACTTATGAATATGCAGACTGTGATAAAGACGATAGAAAATTCCCTGAAAGATTTTATAATTTTCCAGTTCCACCAGCAGAAATAGCAAACAATCTAGAAGTTAGTCAAATTAGTGGATGGTAAGATTACATTAATTACAACATTTTCTAATAAAAACATGTATGAAAACGATTAAATATTTTTTTGTTACAATAACATTCGCATTACTCAATTTTTTATTTGCTTGCGAATCACCCGATGAACTTATAGCATCACCCACGTCGGGATTAATCCTAATCTCTGCCCAATTTGCTGATGAATCGATCTCAGTTGAGCAGTTTGTACCTAAGCAAGAGGCTCCCTATGGTGATACAATAAGGATTCAATTTCCTTATTATTTTCCTCGTGGTTCCAGTACAAAAATAGATATATCCAGAATGAGAATGACAGCAACAATCCCTGTAAATGTAAAAATCAGGCCTGCACTAACAGTGATGGACCTCAATAACCCGAATGTTATTGAAGTCGTTAACTCTGATGGGACTATTGATAAACATGTAATTATAGGAGAGCTGATACAGTGAAAACAAGACAAATATTGATATATGCATTTATTGCATGTATATCCATTACAACAACTATTTCCTGTAAGGACAAGGAAAGTGAAATTTCATATTTCCATAAAGTAGATCCGGTTGTATCTGTCTATGTGACTTTTCCAAATAGTGAACAGCAATTTACGACAAGCCAGAAACGTCCTTTTGGAAATGAAATTAAAATTGATTTCCCCTATTATTATCCCGAGAACAGTGAAACAAGGATAGATGTATCTCAACTGAAACTATTTATTGAGTTTCACAAAGAGATTACCGTTTCAACAGTGGTTCCTGAAATTATAAATTTAGACAACCCTCTCGTCATTGATTATGTCAATGCAGACGGGACAAAGGAAATACTGACAATTACTGCGAATATCAGCAAGAATGGTGATGCTCGGATTACTTATTTTGCCCTACCCCAGGTGGAGGAATACGGACTCATTGTTGAATCTGTAAAAAAGATAGGAATCAATAAGAAAGGCAAAGATCTTTCAAATCAGGTACCGGAAATAAGAATTTCGGAATCGGCAACAATTTCTCCCGATCCATCGATACCCCAGAATTTTAATAATCCCGTTGAATATACGGTAACAGCTCAGGATGGAACAGAAATAAAATACGTGGTTGACAATATCGACCTGTTGGACAATTTTGATATGACAAGAGGAATCAACATTGCTTCATGGTTATCCACTCCAAAGTATTCGGGTGCACAAAGAATAGGTTTTTTTCAGGAAGCGGATGTAAAGCTTCTATCCGAAGCGGGCTTCGATCATATTCGTTTATGTATCGATGAAGTTGTCATGTGGGATGATGCAGGAAGAAAAATTTATCCTTATGCATTTGATTTATTGCACAACGCTGTCGAATGGTGCAGTAAACACAATATGCGAGTACTTGTAGATTTACATACAACACGTAATCATCGCTTTACAAACTCAGAAAATATATTATTCACAGATCCGAATGAACCGCCAAAATTTATAAAATTATGGGAAGACTTGTCTGACGAATTATCCAAATACCCCAATTCACTGGTAGCCTACGAATTACTCAACGAACCGGTTTCCGGTGATCCTGAAAACTGGAACAAGGTAGCAGCACTGGCCATTAATGCAATACGTGCCAAAGAAAAAAACAGAACCATCATTGTAGGTGTTTGTACTTCAAACAGTGCCGAACGTTATAATGATTTAAAGTTACCCAGTACGCATAAGATATTGATGACATTCCATTATTATGGTCCTTTTTTACTTACTTACTATGGCGCACAATCCACTACGGGAGGAAGAAGAGATATTCCGATTCAATATCCGGGACAACTCGTCCCTGATGAATGGATATCTGCATTACCTGTAAATTGGCAATCAACAGGTCGACGAATATACACCAAGGAAACGCATGCAACAAATATTCTTCAAAGGGTTAACAAGGCAAAACAATTAGGAGTTTCTGTCTTTGTAGGAGAATTCGGCACGTGGAACGCAACACCCGAACCTGCCCGCACTAACTGGTACAGAGACATAGTGGCAATCCTTAGTGAAAATGAGATTCCCTATACTTCTTGGGATTACAAGGGAGCAGGATATAGCGTTATTTCTGATTCTCGTGAAATTCTCTATCCGGAAATATTTAAAATATTATCGGGAAAATAATTTCCGATAACTTTACGAAAAAGTCAAATACATCCGAGGCTGTACAATATAAGTTTTGATTATAGTTTCTTCCATTCACTTATGAAAGTGAATAGAAGAAACTTATCTCTCTGCACTGATAATTCATAGATCATGAGACTAAAAACTGGAGACCATTTATATTCCTAATTTTAATGAACTAGTTTACTTCATGAGTGTCCACTAAAAATGGACACGATTAAAAATTAAATAAATTCGGTTTACTAGAACCATAGAGATCATTGACTTTATTGATATTCTTTTTGTCGAACAAGTCACGTAAGCGAGTCTTGTCAGTAAGAGAGATATCTAAAATTTGCAGGATTTCATAAATACTTCGTTCCAATTTCATGTCATTTTGCATAATAACCACAAAAACAATATATTATTATAACACAGTATATTTGGATACGCACAGCATTTTCAGAAGTACCCCAAATTTCTTTATCTTCAGATGCTGCTTGATCCACTTGAAAAACAGTTCCGCTCTCCATCTATTCTTATACAGGTTAGCAATAATCAATGCGGAAGAGGTCAAATCATTGGTGAGATAGGTGTAGTTTGTCGAGATAGACGACTCGTGTTAGCTTTTGTATTTCCTCCCCTAATAATATAAAATAAATTTGCAAATCACCTTGACACTTTAATTTTGTAAAATTATGACAAGAGAAAGGCGTCAATAGAGCAAAAATCAGAAGTTCCAGAATACCCTGTAGTGGAATTTCTTATATCGAGCCCGCGTTGCTTAATTTTTTCCGATTTATTCGTTTTTTGAGGGAAGGTTTGCGGAATATTCTGGCACATTATTTCCATTCCTTTTTTACTTTGTAATCTCTTACACGAGTTATATAGGAAAAGAAAAAAAGAAAATTCAAACTTAATGTCAGATTTTGTCGGCTTGTTCTTGGAATTAACAGGGTATTCAATATGTGAGTTATACGTATAGATTATTAATTTATCAATCATAGTGAAAACTCTTTACGAGGCTATTTGAGTAAGAGGCCTGTTCTTTTTCTCTTGATTTCCTTTTTTCTTGTAATCCTGTTTATGTACACTCAGCACAGTGTGAAAATTACGAATGTTATAGGAGTTCTGGTGATGAATTTACAATGAGCCCGTTCCACGTACTTTGGTCCCTACCTCAAACGATAAATAGATGGCAATTCCATGGGAGTAATTAATCAGAATGAAGATTATACGGGCTATGACAATAATGTGCCTCCGGTTAAAACCATTGAATAGCATATAAATGAGAACGATTTTTCATACTTTTCTCTTCTGTTTTCTTCTTGTCTTGCCCGCTCCAGGCAGTACGGGGGGAGACCATCCGGTTGTTCCGGATGACACGATCAACGATGCTGCCTGGTGCTGGTTTTCAGACCCGAGGGCAATCTATTATAAGGGCAATCGAGAACAGGTATATTATGGTTATATAAACGGGAAAGGTGATGTAAGGGTAAGTTCACATGACCTGAAAACAGGTGAAAAAGAGACATATGTGCTTCACCCGGGATTGGAGGTAGATGACCACAACGTACCCACATTTCTTTTTCTTCCCGACGGGAGATTACTTGCCTTTTATAATCATCACAATGGCAACATTTTCATGAGAAAAAGTAAATATGCCGAATCAATACGCGAATGGGAAGAAGAGACGGTTATTTTGGAAAAGGATTCATTAAACAGATACTGTTATACCAATCCGGTTATGTTGAGTGGCGAGAACAACAGAATATATCTTTTTGGACGAAATATTGTCCGCAATAAATTGGGAACTTATAAGGATACCCGGATATATGCAATCTATAGCGACGACTACGGGAATACCTGGAGTAAAGAAAAAAACCTGTTTGACAACCAGGGACGCAATACACCCCAATATGTAAAATATACCTCCGACAACAAATCGAGAATAGATTTTCTTTTTACTGATGGACATCCCAAACAAGATGCAGCTATCTCTGTATATCATATCTATTATCAGAATGGCGAATTTAGACAGACCAATGGACAGAAAATTTGTTCATATAGTGATGCTCCGGTTGTGATTGGAAAAGTGAACAAGGTTTATGATGCAGTGAAGAACGGGGTAAGGTCATGGATATGGGATATTGCCCTGGATAAAGACAATCATCCGGTTATCACTTACGCCCGCTATCCTTCGGAAATGGAACATCAATATTATTATGCCCGGTGGGACGGAAGAGAATGGAACACCATAAAAGTGACTGACGCCGGGAACTATATTACGATTATTAAGCCGGGAAAAAAATTGTTGGAAGCTCACTATTCCGGAGGTATTGTGTTGGATCACAGCAATCCTGATATAGTTTTTCTGTCCAGGAAGATTGGAAATCAATTTGAACTGGAAAAGAGGATTATTGGTGCTAACGGGGAGCAACAGGTTTTCCCTCTTACACAAGCTTCCCGAAAAGATAATTTACGTCCTTATGTGATATATGGTAAAAATAAGGGCCCTTCCTTGCTGATGTGGATGGAGGGTTTTTATTATCACTATACAGACTTTAAAACAGATATAAGAATAAGGGAGATAGACAATGAGCCAAAAAAGTCTATGGACCAATGAATAATGTATGGAAATGAAATTGAACAGGTTCTTCCTTAGTTTGTTGCTTCTTACCCTATCGTTTATAAATGGGGTTTGTGGAGAGGCTTTCAGTGTTAAAATTACTCCTCACCATAAGGATTGGGTATATAAATTGGGCGAAAAGGTCGAGTTTCTGGTTACGATTACGGAAGAAAATCCTTCAAGCCGCAACTTTTCCATCCAGTATGAGATCGGACCTGAAAAGATGCCTGCTGTCGTAAATGTTTCCCAAAAAGTAAAAAGCGGAATACTGCGAATCGATGGCGGTACTTTGAACAGTCCTGGTTTCCTCAGATGTAAAGTCACCGTCTCTTCAGGTGATGAGATACGTACGGAGATCGCAACAGCAGCCTTTGCCCCTGAATTAATTGAGCCTACTGCATCATTACCTGCCGATTTTGACGAGTTTTGGTCCGAACTGAAATCATCACAGAAGGATCTTCCACTTGATCTTAAGTTAACGCCGATAGAAGCCAAAAGTAACGATAAGGTAGCTTATTACCATGTGGATTATCAAAATTTTGAATTCAAGAACCGCTCTTACGGCATCCTCTCCATCCCTAAGGGAGACGGTCGCTATCCAGCAGTAATACGATTTCCCGGAGCCGGTATCCGACCCCTGGGTGGAAACTCGGTAGTGGCCGACAAGGAGGTGATAACCCTTGATCTGTATATTCATCCTTTTCCCGCAAACATGGATAATGAGTTTTATGATCAACTGGCGAATACGGCACTCCCCAATTATATGTTTTTCGGAACCCATGACAAGTACTCTTATTATTATAGGAGGGTCATTTCCGGTTGCCTGAGGGCCGTGGATGTGATACATTCGCTACCTCAGTTCGATGGAGAAAATTTGGCCGCTTGGGGATCCAGTCAGGGAGGGGCTCTTTCCATAATCACCACTGCCCTGGATAAACGAATAAAAATGCTGGTTGCTTTATGTCCTGCCATGTGCGATTTTACCGGTTACTTGAACGGCAGAGCGGGTGGATGGCCTCATTTTTTTAATCAGGAAAACCGTTCAATGTATCAAAATAAGCAGGTAATCAGTGTGCTATCATACTATGATGTTGTGAATTTCGCCCGGCAAATCACGGTCCCCGGTTTCTACTCATGGGGGTTTAACGATGAGACTACTCCTCCAACCTCTTTTTATTCTGCATTCAATGTTATTAAAGCACCGAAGCGCGTACACATTATACCGGAAGGTAAACATAAAATCTATCCTGAGCAGGTCGACAAAACATATGCCTGGATACTCGAAAAACTAAGAGAAAAATAACATATGTCAGGAAAAAAACTATCCGCATGGATTCATACCATCGGACCGGGTCTCATTGTGGCAGCGTTGGTATTCGGGCCAAGCAAACTTACCATCACTTCTAAAATCGGAGCCAACTTTCAGTATGGTCTTCTCTGGATCATCATCATTGCGATCTTTTTTATGGCAATCTACACACTTATTGCTGAACGGATAGGATTGGCCTCTGACCGTTCATTGCTTTCCATGATCGGTGAAAAATGGGGAAAAGGAGTAGCGAAGATAGTGGGCTTCGGTATCTTTCTGGTCTGTGCTTCCTTCCAGACAGGAAATTCAGTTGGGGTAGGAATTGCTATAGGAGAGTTAACCAATACAGACAATATTTACTGGATCATTGTATTCAATCTTATTGGTATTCTCCTCCTTTTCTTCAGGAATTTCTACAAGGTGCTCGAGAAAGTGATGATTTCATTAGTGGGGTTAATGCTGGTAGCATTTCTTATCACCCTTATAGAGGTAAAACCAAATGTGGTGGAAGTAGTCAAAGGTCTTTTTATTCCCCGTGTCCCAGATGGATCAGTAGGGTTGATCGTGGCTTTTATGGCTTCATGTTTTTCCATTGTGGGAGCATTTTATACATCCTACCTGGTACAAGAGAGAAAGAAGATTTCGGGAAGAGAAAAAACAAACCAATCCAGCAGTTTGACAGGTATCTTTATTCTTGGCTTGCTGAGTGGTATCGTAATGATTTCCGCAGGAGCTATCCTTTCTCCTCTCGGGATTGAAGTGAAAACAGCTACCGATATGTCTCTTGCTCTAAAGCCTGCATTTGGGGACTATGCTTCTGCAGTATTTCTAATTGGCCTTTTTGCCGCGGGATTCTCTTCAATAATAGGAAATGCCAGTATCGGAGGGACCCTTCTGAGCGATGCCTTGGGCTATGGCTCCAATTTCAGCTCGAAAAAGACAAGGGGTATAATTGCACTTGTTATGGTTGTCGGTGGCGTAATAGCTATCATCTTTGGTGGAGCACCCCTGGAGTTGATTGTGTTTGCACAAAGCATTACTATTTTTATCGTTCCAATAATTGGGATAGCTATGTTTGTGATTTCTAATGATAAAAAGTACATGGGCGAATTAATATCCACACCTTTCCTCAAAATCACCGGTGCGGTAGGATTGGCTTTAGTTGTTATTCTCGCTGTAATCAATTTTATAGATATATTCCTGAAATAAATAACTATCAAAGTTCATGACAAAAGAAGATATTTTATATGATTATTTACGTCCGTCGCAGCAGTTAATAGCGGATATAGGCAGGATAAAGGGCGATATTTTAATCCTTGGAGCTGGGGGGAAAATGGGACCCTCTATGGCACGCCTGGCCACGGAAGCTATACGGCAATCGGGAACGGAAAAAAAAGTTTTTGCCTTCTCCAGATTTTCGGACCAGACGGTGGCCGACGAGTTGAAAACATACGGTGTGGAGATCATAAAAGGAAATCTGCTGAATGATGCGGAACTCCTTGCATTACCCGATGTGCCGAACGTCATCTATCTGGCGGGGTACAAGTTCGGGACGACCGGTAATGAACCTTATACATGGATCATGAATGCTTACCTACCCGGTAAAGTAGCAGAAAAATTCAAGAACTCAAATATTGTAGTCTTCTCATCCGGAAACATCTATCCTTTATCTGAAGTGGTATTGGGAGGATCAACTGAAGATACGTCCACTGCTCCTGTGGGAGAATATGCACAGTCCTGTCTTGGCAGAGAAAGAATGTTCCAGTATTTCTCCCGGAAAAATCAAACTCCCATGTTGCTTTACCGGCTTAATTATGCCAATGATGTAAGTTACGGAATTCTACTTGAGATAGCCCGGTCTGTGTATGATGGGAAAATCATTAACCTTGCCATGGGAAATGTGAATGTGATCTGGCAGGGAGACGCCAACGAAATAGCTATCAGGTCGCTTTTGCATTGTGAAATTCCTGCAAGAATACTGAATGTAACCGGCCCGGAGACAGTCTCTGTGAGATGGATTGCACAGGAGTTTGGAAAAATATTCAATAAATCCGTAAATTTCACCTCGTGCGAAGAACAGAGTGCCCTTCTCAGCAACGCTGCAGAATGTTTCAAAATATTTGGATATCCCTCAGTAACATTGAAGCAAATGGTAGAACTGATTGGAAAATGGGTAATGGAAGGTGGTAAAACAATCAATAAACCCACTCATTTTCAGGAAAGAGAGGGTAAATATTAATCATTTAGTCTTATGATGAAGTTTAGCAACCCCGAAGTACTGGATAAACTGATGGAAGGTGGATTTATTCCCGCTCATCCACTCGCACTGAATTCCGATCTGACTATTGATGAACAGTCTCATCGCAGGCTGACCCGCTACTACCTGGCTTGTGGTGTGGATGGTATTGCCATTGGTGTACATACGACTCAATTCGAAATACGGGACCCTCAATTTAACTATTACAGACAGGTACTTGAAATCACAGCCGACGAACTTTCCCGGTCGGGGAAAGCCAGTTCCCTTATTAAGGTGGCCGGAATATGCGGCCCGGTTAATCAAGCTCTGGAAGAGGCTGAAATTGCCCAGTCACTGGGGTATGATTTGGGGCTTTTAAGCATGGGGGGACTGAGCGATTTATCGGAAGATCAATTGCTGGATCGAACCAGACAAGTAGCAAAGGTGATTCCGGTTTTCGGTTTCTACCTTCAACCTTCCGTCGGAGGAAGGGTTTTCAGTTATGATTTCTGGAAAAAATTTTGTGATATTCCAAATGTCTGTGCCATCAAAACCGCTCCTTTTGACAGATACCAGACCCTTGACGTCGTAAGGGCCATCTGCCACTCGGGGAGGGAACCGGAGATTGCTCTGTATACAGGCAATGATGATAATATTGTAAACGACCTCATAACCTCTTATCGCTTTAAGGTGGGAGATCGTGTTGTTGAAAAAAGATTTGCAGGTGGACTGCTCGGGCATTATGCGGTGTGGACAAAAAAATCGGTGGAATTGTTTCGTCATCTGAAAGAGGGACTCAGGAAAGGGACGCTGGATTATCCGGCTGTTTTACAGACAGGAGTAGAGGTCACTGATATGAATTCGGCTATTTTTGACGTTGCACATCGGTTCAAAGGGTCCATTTCCGGTATCCATGAGGTGCTAATACGACAGGGCCTCATAAAGGGAATATGGTGTCTTAGTCCGGAAGAGAAGCTTTCCGAAGGGCAAAAAGAGGAGATTGACCGGGTAATTAGCCAGTATCCTCATTTGGTGGATGATATTTTTGTTAAAGAATTTCTTTTGAACGACAGTAAAGGCTGATTTTTTACGGTATGGAATTGAAGGAGACTATTCAATCGATTGCTTCGGATATCAGGGAAGAGATTATCGGTGTTAGAAGGCATCTTCATCAGTATCCCGAACTCTCTTTCCATGAAGTTCAAACTTCCGCTTATATCAGGAAGAAGCTGGATGAGATGGGGATCTTGTGGCATCCTGTTGCCGGAACGGGGGTGCTTGCCACAATTAATGGAACGCTTGGTGCCGGTAAGGTAATTGCGCTTCGTGCCGATATAGATGCCCTGGCCATAGAAGATAAGAAAGAAACTGAATATCGATCTAAAAACAAAGGGGTAATGCATGCGTGTGGGCACGACGTGCATACCTCTATGTTGCTAGGCGTTGCGCGAATTTTGAAAGCGATGGAATATCGATTTAACGGAACGGTGAAACTGATATTCCAACCTGCTGAAGAGATCCTTCCCGGGGGTGCTGCCAGAGTGATCGATGAAGGGGCGTTAACCGATCCTGATGTTAATCTCATAATCGGGCAGCATGTGATGCCTACTTTGTCTGCCGGGAAGGTGGGGATAAGAAGAGGTAAATTCATGGCCTCGATGGACGAAATATCAATCACTATAAAAGGAAAAGGCGGACACGGTGCTCAGCCCCACCTGATTATTGATCCTGTTCTGGCAGCTTCCTCGGTGATCGTTATACTCCAGCAATTGATAAGCCGGAAAAATAACCCGGCTATCCCGTCCGTTTTATCTTTTGGCAAATTTCAAGCAAACGGGACCATAAATATTATTCCTGATGAAATACTGTTAGAAGGTACGTTTCGGACAATGGATGAGAAATGGAGGCAAAAAGCGCTGCAAGAGATACGTCAATTAACAAAATCCGTGACAGAAGGATTGGGATGCACTTGTGAAATCAACATTAGAAACGGATATCCCTCATTATACAATCCCGCCTCCATAGTTGAAACAATTGAGAGATTCATGGAGGAATATCTTGGAAAACAACAGGTTGAGGAATGTAACATATGGATGGCTTCAGAAGACTTCTCCTACTACTCTGAAGTTGCTGATTCATTTTTTTATTTGCTTGGAGTAGGTGAAGAGGATAGGGAATCTTTGTCGCTTCACACTTCCACGTTCGATATCAATGAAAACGCTATGGAAACGGGAATGGGGCTAATGGCGTATATTGTTTTGAAGTACCTTGATGTTTGACGTTTTTTGAGATAAGAAATGCGGAAACTGCTGCTTTATGAATTAACGCTTCTTTAATTTTGTGACAGAGTGTTTTAATTACATTGCATAATGCTTATCTGATGTTAAATGATATAATGGAATGCCCAATATGCTCATATTTCCGTGTTCATTTATGGGTGAGCACGGGAAAAAGGATAGAATTGCCCCTCCTAGGTGGGTTGAACATGAATACGATAAGGTTCAGCGGTATTATCTTTTAGAGGAAAAGATATTAATAATTTTCATTTGATTAGTTGAATAGACCCATGAAATTACAAAGAAGGGATTTTATAAAAGGTTTGGTTGCCGTACCCGTGCTAGGTTTCTTCGCTGCCGGAGTGAAAGGGAACATTTCGAAACAGGTTGAGAAAAAGACAATTGATTACTACAAGCGACTAAAGATTGACAGGTTGGAAGCTCCTCTTGAGAAGCTAACGCCTCCCACGGGCACAAAGGGCAAAAGAATCAGAATCGGACTGGTAGGCTGTGGCTGGAGAGGACAAGCCCTGCTGCAGAAATTTGGTTATTTACATTCTGACGTGATCGAGCAACACACCAAAAATGGTGAACCATCAAACTGGTTGCGTAACCTGATGGCGCAAGAAGATCTGAATGTAGAGGTAACAGGTATTTGTGACGTTTTTGACGTGCACACACAACGTGGGGTAGATATCTCTCGCCACAACGTTTATCCTAGCAATACGCGTGAACCAAAAACAGCAGAAGTATTTCAATCCTACCGCGACATGGTAAAAAGCGAGAATATTGACGCTATCCTGATAGCAACGCCAGATCATACCCATGTACCTATGGCAATTGCCGCTGCCAATGCCGGTAAACATGTTTATCTGGAAAAACCGATGGCCCAATCCATCGAGGCTGCCATTGCATTAAGGGACACCATTAAGAAGTGTAATGTTGTTTTTCAGGTAGGGCATCAGAACAGGCAACAGATGAGTTACAAGGTAGGCCGGGAGTTATTCCAAAAGGGTTTGTTGGGCGATGTGACGCAAGTAGAAACATTCACGAATAGAAATACGGTGGATGGTGCCTGGATAAGGGACGATGTGAGAGATCATAAACTGGGTAATGAGAGTAACATCAATTGGAAAGAGTTCCTGCATGATGCACCCTGGGTGGAATTTGATCGTAAACGTTTTTTTAGCTGGCAGCGTTACAGTGAGTACGGTACAAGTGTTACAGGTAACGATTTTGCACACTGGTTTGATTGTGTCAACCAGGTGCTCGACCTTGGTATACCCGAATCGGTAATGGCTATGGGTGGTCAGTACTACTACAAGACCCATGGCGACATGCCTGATGTCCTCAACGCGATCTTCAGCTATCCCGAGAGAGGACTCTCCTTGACCTACGATGCTACACTAAAAAACGGGAATTTCCGACAATCACGTATCCTGGGCTCTGAAGCAACCCTTGATCTGGATAGTGCCGTACGAATGTACAAAGATCGTTATTCCGAGAAGTTCAGTGAGGTTAAACTGACTGGGGAAGAGCCGCTCTATTATTATGATCCCAATACCGATATCGATGCCATATCGACAGCAACTTCAAGAACCTATTTTAAAGGAGGTTATGGCCCCACTTTCATCGACGGGAAGATTATTGATGTTACCTTTCTGCACGTCAAAGAATGGATCGATGCCATTCGTGGAGTAGGAAAGCCCAGTTGTGATATTGACAAGGGTTTCGAGGAGTCTGTAACTTTTAATCTCGCAAATTTGGCTTACGTACACAAGAAACCCGTCAGATGGGATAAGGTAAATGAGAAGGCTATTATAGGTTAATTATTTCTATGTTGACAAAATTTAAATTAAAAGAGATGAAGCATAATACTAGAGTAAAATCAGGCTATTCAAATGTGCAGGTGGTAGCATTAACGATATTGAGGGTCTTGATAGGTTGGCATTTTTTGTACGAAGGATTGGTGAAAATTTATACTCCCGGTTGGACAGCTAAAAGTTACCTGCTTGCCTCGGTAGGTCCGTTTTCTTCTGTTTTTAAAGCTTTGGCAGAATCAGCTTCGGTGCTGCAAATAGCCGACTTTTTGAATGTATGGGGCCTGATCTTAATCGGGTTAAGTTTGTTTGTCGGCTTGTTTTCCAGACTGTCTAACTGGTTCGGTATTGCTTTGCTGGCATTCTACTACCTATCCTATCCCCCTTTCGCAGATCTGGCAACCAGTGGGTATGTTGAAGGGAACTATTGGATTGTAAATAGAAACTTGATTGAAATGGCAGCACTCTTTGTTCTGGTAATGTTTCCATCAAGTCATATTACAGGACTGGATAGGTTTATCTTTCCTGATCAAGAAAAAGACAAACTCGTTTCCAATCCACATTGAAATAAGGGACTTTCATATGATAAAAAGAATCCATATAAGCATCCTTTTTTTGCTCCTTATTGTGCATGTTTCTAATTCTCAAGAGTTTAATAAAGAATATGATGTGGTGATTTACGGAGCTACATCTTCCGGTATTTCTGCGGCGATACAATGTTCACGCCTAAGTAAAACAGTTCTGCTGATAGAACCTACAAATCGTATTGGAGGATTGACTACCGGAGGACTGGGGGCTACTGATATCGGAAATAAAAATGCGATAGGCGGTATCTCCCGGGAGTTTTATCAGAACATCAAAAATTATTATAGCGATCCCTTGCATTGGAAATGGCAGGATAAGATAACCTATACTGAATCAAGGAATAATAAAGACGGAGAAGATGCAATGTGGACTTTCGAACCATCCGTGGCATTGCAAGTCTATAAAGAGATGATGGCGAATGAGTCAATCGACCTGGTATACCGGTGAATTTCTCCACGTGTTGAAGGCGGTAACAATTAAGAATGCTGTAAATGTTGATTCAAGCCATGAGATAGATGATAAGATTGTTACAGTTCGTATAACCGATGAGAAAGGCATAAGATGCTATCTTGCTTTTAATCGAAAAGGAGATGTGGGCTTGAAGATAGAAGCAACCAAGGACGATGTAGCCATTCAGCTTTCATTCGTGTTACCGAAAGGATCAAGGAACAACTAATTAGACCGTTGTTCTCTGTTACTGTTGTCTCATTGATAGGGAGTACTCCAACTCTTTATCTCCATTTTTAAGTTGATTATAGAATGATAACGCTAATTGAGGATATTATAGCGTTTTTATTACATGAATTTGGTTTCTGAATCATTTAATTTGCTACGTGATAAATACGTAAAATTATTTAAATTATATAATAATGATATGTTTGGTTTAGCTTTATGAAAAACAGAGCAATAACTGTGAGTTAATCTGCCTCAAGAAAAAAATAAAATTTAACCTTCATATGAATGAGATGTGATAGAAAGTAAAATGTTAATTTTTAAACAATATTTATGGAAGTAAATAGCTTATTTTTTATTAGAAAACGTGAGAATAAATGGTTCCGAATTGTTCTGTTCACACTTTTATGCCTATTGATAATTCCTCATGACATCCATTCCCAAAATGGCAAGAGGGTAACTGGTCGGGTTATCGATGAGAATGGTGAACTATTGATAGGAGCCACTGTCATTGAAAAGGATTCAGATCCCATAAATGGGACTACGACTGACATCAACGGAAACTACGTAATCAGCGTTGCCTCTACCAACTCCATACTTCAGTTCTCATATATCGGTTACGAGATACTCGAAATCCGGATCGGCGGAGAAAGTGTTATTGATGCTAAATTGGGCGTATCGAGTGAAATGCTAGAAGAGGTGACGGTTGTCGCTTTTGGCACACAGAAGAAAACGGACCTGGTGGGATCCGTAACCTCGATCAAACCCTCGGAACTGAAAGCACCAACCAGCAACCTGACGCAAATGTTGGCCGGGCAGGCAGCCGGTATCATCTCCTATCAACGGACCGGTGAACCGGGACAGGATGATGCTAACTTCTTCGTACGCGGTGTTACCTCATTTGGTACTGGAAAGGTGAATCCCTTGATTCTGATTGACGGAATGGAGCTGTCAACAACCGAGTTGGCACGGCTTCGTCCAGATGATATCGAGAGCTTCTCGATCTTTAAAGATGCTACCTCCACCGCCCTTTATGGTGCCCGTGGCGCAAATGGTGTGATCAGTGTTACCACCAAGCAGGGAAAAGAAGGGCGTCCACGCGTATCGGCAAGGGCCGAGATGTCTGTTTCTACGCCTACGCAAAAGGTTGAATTTGCTGATCCGGTGACTTTTATGCGGTTGCATAACGAAGCTACAGTCTCACGTTCTCCCTTTGAGCCTCCCCTGTATTCACAGGAGAAGATTGATGCCACTGAGGCAGGCATTCACCCGCTCATTTTTCCTGCAAACGACTGGAGGGAGATATTGTTCAAGGATAATACGTTGAATCAACGTTACGACTTCAGTGTCAGCGGTGGAGGATCTGTTGCCCAGTATTTCGTTTCTGCTTCATACACACAGGACAACGGGGCTTTAAAAGTTGACAAGGTGAATAACTTCAACAATAACATCGATCTCAAGAAATACACCCTCAGAGCAAATGTGAACGTAAACCTATCCAAAACATCGGAGCTAATTGTAAGGCTGAACGGGAACTTCGATGATTATTCGGGACCTCTCGGGGGAGCTGAATCGGTTTTTCAACAAGTAGTTCGAAGCAACCCGGTGGATTTCGCTCCATACTATCCCAAGGATGAAAACCATCAATATGTACAACACATCATGTTTGGAGGGTTGCGGGACCGGAGTTTTAGTAATCCTTATGCCAATATGGTGAGAGGATACAGGGAATATGACCGTTCGATGATGATGGCTCAAGTAGAATTCAAGCAGGATTTAGATTTCATCTTAAAAGGATTACGGTTTCGTTCACTGTTCAACACCAATCGCACTTCACGCTATCAGATTGAACGTTCCTATAATCCCTTCTATTATGATATGCCGTATTTCAACAGGAGAACGGGTGATTACTTGATCGATGTGATTAATCCAACCAGTGGCAGGGAATACCTGGATTTCAGCATCGGTGGACGTTCTCAATCCTCAGTGATCTATTCTGAAAGCGCATTGAACTACAACCACACCTTTGTAGAAAAACATGATTTGAGTGCCATGCTTGTTGCCATCTTCCGAAACGAGTCTGATGCACAGGGAAGCACCTTGCAGCTTACACTTCCTTCTCGTAACCTGGGGTTGTCAGGAAGAACCACCTATTCGTACGATTCACGCTATTTCGCAGAATTTAACTTCGGGTACAATGGCTCCGAACGTTTCCATGAGGCATATCGATTCGGGTTCTTTCCCTCTTTTGGACTAGCCTGGACCCTTTCGAACGAGAAGTTCTGGGAACCAATCAGCAATGTGGTCAATAATTTCAGGGTAAGGGGAACCTATGGCTTGGTTGGGAATGATCAGATTGGATCTTCTTCAGACAGGTTCTTTTATCTCTCTGATGTGGACATGACTTCAACCGGATATACCTTCGGAAGGGAAAGCAATTATACAAGGCCGGGTATCACCGTGAGACGGTACGAAAACCCACACATCACTTGGGAGGTTTCGAAAAAGCGTAACATGGCTTTTGAGATAGGCTTATTTGATGAGTGGAATATACAATTTGACCTTTTTGATGAGTGGAGATCCAATATTCTCATGTCCAGAGCTGACATTCCCAACACGATGGGGCTGCAAGCAGATGTGAGGGCAAACGTTGGGGAAGCCTCATCACGTGGATTTGAACTCTCGACCGATTATTCCCACCATTTTACAAATAAAATATGGACCCAGATCAGGGGAAATTTCACCTATGCTAGCAATCGGTACGAAGTTTATGAAGAACCAGAGTACGATGAGTGGTGGATGTCACGCGTGGGCTATCCTATCGGGCAACCCCGTGGTTATATCGCTGAAAGACTTTTCGTGGATGATGAGGAGGTGTACAATTCACCTGGACAAAACTTCGGGGGAATCCCCAACATTGCGGGTGATATCAAGTATAAAGATATGAATGGAGATGGTGAGATAACTTCTCTCGACCAGGTACCCATAGGATTTCCGTTAACCCCTGAAATCATCTATGGCGGAGGCTTCTCTTTTGGATATCAAAATGTTGACATATCTGCGTTTTTCCAGGGATCTGCACGTTCCTCATTCTGGATGGGAGGATCGGATGGTCCGGCAGAAGTGGAACCGTTCGTTGGTGATAAGACCATCCTGAAAGCTTTTGCCGACGACCATTTTTCACTGGATAACCAGAATATTTATGCATTGTGGCCCAGGCTGAGTACGGAGAGGCAGGTGAATAACACCCAGTGGAGTACTTGGTGGTTGAACGATGGACGCTTTCTACGCTTGAAAACAGCGGAGATCGGATGGAACTTGCCCGAGAAATTCACACAAAAGTTTAACATGCAAGCATTTAGAATTTACGCAAGTGGATCAAACTTGTTTTTATGGAGCAAATTCAAGTTGTGGGATGTCGAGATGGGAGGGAACGGACTCGGTTATCCCTTGCAACGGGTATATAATGTCGGACTTAATATTGTATTTTAAATAAAGCAACAATGAAACATATATATAAAACTGTATTCAGCTTATTATTACTGTTACCCATTTCATGTGCAGACTATTTAGATATTGTACCTGATAACGTTGCTACCATCGAATACGCATTCAGAATGCGAGCAACTGCAGAACAGTTTCTATCCACCTGTTACAGATACATTCCCAATCACGCCAATCCACAAAGCAACCCTGCTTTGTTCGGAGCCGATGAGTGGTGGTTCTCACAACAGGCTTATGCCAATAGCTGGCAGCCATGGAACATCGCTAAGGGGGAACAAAACAAGAATAATCCCCGGGTCGATTACTGGCGCGGTGCGAACAGCGGGAAACCCCTATGGGAGGCAATCAGTCAGTGCAATATCTTCCTGGATAACATCATGAGCGTACCCGATATGGATAAGGAGGAGAAGAACAAATGGGCTGCAGAGGTGAAGTTTCTGAAAGCTTACTACCATTTCTATCTTTTAAGGGCCTATGGTCCGATACCCATTATAAAGGAAAATTTACCCATCTCGGCTTCCGGTGAAGAAGTGCGTGTTTACCGTCAACCGGTGGATGAGGTATTTGATTACATCTTCGAGTTGATCGATGAGGCTGTGGAGTTTCTCCCAAACACGGTTACGGATGAATCAACGGAATTGGGTAGGATCACCCTCCCGATTGCATTGGGCATGAAAGCATATATGAGAGTATATGCTGCCAGTCCTATTTTCAACGGAAACACCGATTACAAGGATTTCAAAACCCCGGATGGTCTAACTTTCTTCAACCAGGAGTATAGTGATGAGAAATGGCAGCTAGCAGTAGATGCTTGCAAGGAGGCAATCGACTTGGCTCATCTTGTGGGGTATAAGTTGTATAAATTCCAAGGGAGCCTCTTCACAACAGATGTTTCTGAAGAAACAGAGCTTCACCTTACCATCCGGGGGATCGTCTCTGAACGGTGGAACTCCGAGATTATCTGGGCAAACACCAATAGCCGGGTGACAAACCTTCAATCTTGGACACATCCCCGCGCCTTGTCTCCCAACGTGAGCGGTTCAGCTAGCTCCGGGGCAACTGGATCCTTTGGCGTAACAAAGAAGTTAGCTGGGAAGTTCTACTCTGTGAATGGAGTACCTATCGAAGAGGATCGTACCTGGAATTATTCCAAACGATTCTCCCTGCGCATGGCTACCGATGAGGATCGTTACAGGATTAAAACGGGCTACACCACTGCCGAATTCAACTTTGATAGAGAACCCCGTTTTTATGCCTCACTCGGGTTTGATGGTGGTACCTGGTACGGCCATGGGAGGTACGATGATGAAAATCCCTTCTTCCTTGAAGGAAAAAGAGGCCAACTGGGCGGAAAACAACAGGCTGGATGGCACTCGGTAGCAGGTTACTATGCAAAAAAGCTGGATTATTATACAAATACCAACACTAGTTCGTCGGACTATACCATCACCTCTTATCCCTGGCCTATCTTGCGATTGGGAAATCTCTACCTGCTCTATGCAGAGGCATTGAATGAGTTGAACGGCCCCAGTGAAGAGGTGTATACCTATGTCGACACCATCCGTGCGAGAGCCGGACTAAACGGTGTAGAGAATTCCTGGAACAACTATTCAACCAATCCCACCAAATTTACCACAAAAGAGGGTATGCGGGAGATTATTCAACAGGAGAGAACAATTGAAATGGCATTCGAAGGACAACGTTTCTGGGATCTAAGGAGATGGAAAACAGCTGCATATGAGCTCAACCAGCCCATCACCGGTTGGGATGTTGATCAAACCACTGAAGAAAATTATTACAGAGAGCGCGTGTTGTTTAATCAAAAGTTTGAATTCAAGGACTATTTCTGGCCAATAAGAGAATATGACATTATTGTTAATAGAAACCTGGTTCAAAATATTGGATGGTAACCAAATAAAATAGATGATTATGAAAAATAAAATTTTCTTATTGATAATGGGTATTCTTTTAATTATCTCATGTTCAGAGGATTTTAAAGGACCAATGGTAAATGATGGCAATCCACCTCAACCCATTGCAAATATTATGGTGGAGAACATGCCGGGGGCAGCAAAAATTAGCTATACACTGCCGGATGACAATGATTTACTCTATGTAATAGCAACCTATACCACACCTCATGGAGAGCAAAAAGAGCTAAAATCATCTGTTTTTAAGAACTATATCCTGATCGAGGGTTTTTCCGAAAGCAAAGAGTATACGGTACAATTGAAAGCAGTGGATAGAGGTGAGAACTACTCTCCTGAGGTGACTGTTCGGATCAATCCCCTAGAAGCTCCCATTCACGAGGTGTTAAGGACATTAAAGGTCCAGAGCACATGGGGGGGTGCTTATATCTCCATGTTTAACAAACTGGAAAAGGAATATGTCCTTTTTACCTTGATTCGAGATTCGGTTAGCGGTGATTGGGCTGAATATGATCGTCTTTATACTCAGTCAATAGAACGCGATTTTTATGTTCGCGGATTTCCGCCTGAACCGGTTGACTTCGCCTTCTTCCTTAGGGATAAATGGGGTAACGAGTCGGATACACTTATCGAAACACTCACCCCCCTCTACGAGGTGGAATTTGACAAGTCGTTGTGGAAGGATGCGAACCTCCCTGATGACACCAACCAGCCCAGATATAGTCCAACCTATCAGCTTTGGACAGGTACCGTCGGTGACAAGACCTATTTTTTCCAGGATAATCGTATTCCCGGAATAGCTTTACCAAACTGGATCACCATAGATCTTGGGAAAGAATATATCTTTGGTCGTTTCAAGATTCACCACGTGAATCATAGCAATACATGGATATATGGAAGCTGTACACCCAGGATTTTTGAAATATGGACAACCAACACCCCCACGACCAACTGGTCTGACTGGAAATTTATGGGGCGGTTTGAATCGATCAAGCCTTCCGGCTTGCCAGTAGGGGAATTAACCGCCGAGGATCGTGCAAAGAATCTAGAAGGCGAGGATTACAATTTCCCACTGATAGAAGAGGGGTATCGTTACATGCGCTTTGTTGCAATCGAGACCTGGGGTTTCCTAAACTACTTTTGTGCACTTGAGTTTACCCTGTGGGGACAGCCGGTTGAGCAAGTAACGAACATGGTTGAAAGAATAGATAACAATTAAGGAGTCATGAAAATATTCAAGAAATTATTACTTATTCTCGTAGCTGCCATTTTACTGGGTAGCATGGGTGGCTGCGAATCGTTGGAAGACACTTACAAGGAGTTCATCGGAACCGGCGAGACCATCTATATTGGCCGGGCTGACTCGATCAAGACAAAGGGAGGTCGAAATCGAATAGAACTCTCCTGGTTGCTGATCTCTGATCCAAAGATAGCCGCTTATAAGGTTTATTGGAACAACAGAACCGATTCTATCGAGGGAAACTTGGTGAAGTCTGATCAAGTGGACACGGTGCGATTGCTCCTGGAGAATCTGCCGGAGAATATCTATCAGTTTGATATCTTTCTATTCGACAAAAACAGGAACTCTTCTGTTCGCTCCTCCTCCATTGGTAGGGTCTACGGCGAGAATTACGAGAGAACACTGGCCAACCGCACCTATACGTCCTATGAAAGAAGTGGTCTGAATCTGATCATCGACTGGATGGAGCCTGAATCTAACATGGTGATGGTAGAAGTGGAGTATCAGAACACTGAAGGTGAGGAGGTGGTGAGGAGAATCCTCCCAGAACTCCTTACAGACACCCTTACCCAGTTCCCGATAAGCGGAACCTTCGAATACAGAACTCTTTACCTGCCGGAACCGAATGCGATTGATACCTTTTACTCAGCACCTACCACAGTGACTTTGGTGGAAACCGAAGGGATTGAGCTCGACAAGTCACTCTTTTCAAACCTCTCCTTGGAGGATGATTCCGACACGCCCAGATATTCTGCAAATGTAATAGAGAATCTTTGGGATGGGCCGACATCGTTGACCTATTTCCTTCAAAAGGATACCCAAACCCCACCGATACCCAACTGGATCAGCATTGACCTTGGTAAGAAGTCGATTCTTACCAAGTTTCGTGTGAACAACATGGCACATCATGCCACCGGATGGGTCTACAGGTCAACCTCTGTTCGGCGGTTTGAACTGTGGGTTACGAACGAGCCGCAAACCAATCCAAACTGGAGAAGCGACGGTTCATGGAAGAAGCTGGGTGAATTCGAAGTAATCAAACCATCAGGATTGCCGGTCGGTGAAAATAGCGCTGAAGACATTGAAGAACACCTGCGCGGCCATCTTTTTGAGATGCCGGTAGGCAGTGGGGCATATCGTTATGTACGCTTTGTCAACCTCCAGACATGGAACGACTCACATACCTTTAGTGCAATGGAATTCACCTTCTATGGGTATCCTGCTGAATGAATTTTCTAACTGGGTAACTTGAAAGCCGGAACCAAAGAAATTTTGGTTCCGGCTTTACGTTCAAAATCGAGTTTCATCAATTAACAACACGCTAAGATAATTCCACTATTTCATGCAGAAGCGAGTAGAATTAATGGCCCTTGTGTTAACCGTTATTTTGTTCAGTGTTTGTTCGAGGGAAATGCCTATGGCACCCAGTTTCTCAGTAGATATCACTGCGGATTCTTTTCCATCCACGGGAGGACAAAAAACGATCCACCTTACAGCAGATGTATCCTGGAGTGCCTCCACGAGCGACGATTGGCTTACGATAAGCCCCTCACAGGGTAAGGGAGAAACCTCCATCACGATCACAGCTACGGTAAACAATTCCCCCGTTGCACGAAATGGCAAAGTGACATTGATATCCATGGCTGGGAAATCGATTAATATCAACATTTCCCAACCTTCCAATCATCTCTTCAATGTAGATCTGAGAGATGTTGAATTTGAGGCTGAATCACAGGATGTAACGGTGATCCTGACTTCAAATACTGCATGGCAAGCCTCTTCGAATGTCGATTGGTTGTCTGTTTGTCCTGCTACCGGTACTGGAACTGCCAGCATCCTTGTATCAGCTATCCGGAACACAGAAGCCGTACTTCGTAAAGCAATCGTCACCCTATCACCTGAAACTGGAGAAACGATCGAGATCAACATCTCGCAGGAACCTTTCAAGCATATTGTTGATTCGATCAGGTACGTCGCTCCCAGTGCTATTGGAAATGGAAGTGGTGACTCAAAAGAAAATGCGGCAGATTTCTTAAACGATAGTTTCTGGACACAGGTGAACAACAAGTTGAAATACACAAGCGTAGAGGTGAGGTTTATTCCTGGAACATACAGCCGTGCATTCACGGAGAAAAGTTTGACGTTGGAAAATTTGGGTAGTGCAATTTATCAGCTTACCCTTACCGGTAGCCAGGAGGTCCGATTTACCGCCCCTGGGGGCTATCCCGATAAAAATCAAATGATCCGCATCGATGGTTGCCAAAATATGGTGGTTTCCAATTTTCACTTCACCGGTAATGGTCGAATCGGGTATGCCTTAAGGGTAATTACTACCGCCACGAGCACCTTGCCAAACAAGAATATTGTGATTGAAGATTGTACGTGGAAAGATATGAGAGGGGTGATTTACGGTGCTACTGGGTGTTACGGGACTGAGACCTCACATGTGACCTTTAAGAACTGCACATTTTTTCGGGTAGGTATTGACAGTCACTCGCATCACATGTATCATGCGCATGGTGCAAGCCATATAACAATCATGGATTCCCGTTTCGAAGATTGCACCGGCGACTATGTGCGGTTTAGAGACAGGTGTGATTTTGGCATCGTGAAAAACTGCATGTTCATCAGGAATCAAGGCTATACGAACCGACCTTTTATTGCAGTTCCCCTCTTCAATAATGCGAACCCTGGCGATGAGTATTTTGCAACGAACTACTCTTTTACCGGAAATAGTTTCTTTAACAAGAACATGCAAAATACAACCAATGCGATCTATTTTGGACATTGGGGGTTTAGCACAAAAGATTTTTCCTGCCTGTTGACCGAGCAGGAGGGGATAATTCTCACAAGCGGAACAAAAGAAGCAAAAGCTGATTTATTGAAGAGTCACTTTGGACTTGACATGGCTAAGATCAGGATCACCAATAATGCCTATGAGAGAGTTGTGAACAGGGTTGCACTAATCTCTCAGGCTAGTTACGGATCCACCTCCCTGGGATGGGCCGGCACAGCCGATATTGCTGATCTGCCTAATGCGAACGGCAACCCATTTGATTGGGAAATGAAAAAATAGCATTTTTTTAACTGAAAAAGATTTATGTGTGATTTTAAGAGCCTTACAAGGGCTATTTTGCTTGTTCTCCTTTTTTTTGCCTGTTCAAAAGAACAGACAATTGTTCCACAATTCTCTGTTGATATCACCGCCGACTCATTTCCACCAACCGGAGGAATCAAAACGATTACCCTCTCATCCGACCTATCCTGGAGCACTCTGTCCAGTCACGATTGGCTCACGGTCAGCCCTGAGAGCGGAACGGGGAATGCAACCCTCACCCTGACTGCCACCGAGAACAATACTCCCAGCACGCGAAAAGGGAGTGTGACCCTGTTACCCGAAACGGGAGATGCGATCAGAATCACTGTTTCTCAGTCATCGAACCTGATTTTTGCTATAGATGCACGGGAGCTAATATTAGATGCATCACCCCAGGATACGGTGGTGGTCGTCACATCCAACTCGCCATGGCAAGCCTCATCAAACGTCGAATGGCTGTCTGTGACCCCCATGAGCGGTCCTGGAGATGGAGTCTTAACCCTAACGGCCACTCTTAATGATACCGCCCACAAGCGCATGTCGGTGGTGACCCTCTCCTCTGAGGCGGGAGAGGTAATTGAAATACCGGTGACACAGAATGGAATTTTGTTCGCTACCGATCTATCGGAGATCTCATTCGGAGAAAACCCGGGGGAACACTCCATCACATTGACGACAGACATCCCCTGGGCGGTGTCGTTCGAAGCAGATTGGTTCACGGTTGACCCGGTTAGCGGGAACGGTCAGAAAGAGGAGAAAGTCACGGTGACAGTACATCGAAACACTACACAGGAAGAGCGAACCGCCATCATTACCATCATGCCGGAATATGGTTCTTCCATTGAAATCACCGTGATTCAAAAGGGAGCCAGCTATGTGGGTGATATTGTCAGGTATGTTTCCTACGAGGCAAGCGGCAACAGTTCGGGGGACTCTGCTGCAAATGCGGCCGATTTCTTAAGTCCTTCTTTTTGGGAACAGGTGAATAGTGACCTGGAATCCAAGAGTGTCGAGGTGATCTTCCTACCGGGAGATTACACGAGGGCTTACATAAGTGCCGGGAGCGGGGGAAACGGATTGGCATTTAACAGGATGGGGAATGAAAACAACCGCCTGATCCTTACGGGTGGGGAGGGAGTACTCTTCAAGGTACCGGAAGGGTATGCCAAACGTAACACCCTTATCCATTTTCACGGGAGCCAAAACATCACTTTCAGAGATTTTTCTTTCTCCGGTAACGGGGAAATCAACTATGTGCTTGCGATCAGAACCCCATCGGGATACCCGCCATCAAGGAACATATTGATTGAGAATTGCAGTTGGACCGATATGCGGGGAGTTGTATATGGGGCTACCGGCTGTCACTTCGAGGGAACTACCGGCGTAACCTATAAGAATTGCATCTTTCAACGAATTGGCTTTAATACGGGATCACACATGATGTATCACGCCTATGGGCCTACCCATGTCTATGTCTATGACAGTTTTTTCGAAGATTGTGCCGGTGAATATGTACGGTTCAGGGATCGCACCGACTATGGGATCGTGAAAAATTGCACCTTCAACCGGAACAGTGGATGGATTGGTGCCGCCTTTGTCTCGATCCCCAATTATAACAACAACAACCCAGGAAATGAGTATTTTGGCACAAATTACGCCTTCATCGATAACCTCTTCCAGGATTCACGTTACGGGATTCAATTCAGGCACACCGGCTTTTCTCCGAGTGACTATCATTACTTGTTGACAGCTGAGGAGGGAGCCATCCTGGAGAGTGGTACGAAAGCCCAAAAGATAAAACTCCTGAAAGATAACTTCGGTCTAGATGTGAACAAGATCAGGATTGTGAATAACTCCTACCCGGGCATTTATGACAAGAGGGTTTCGATTAATTCCGGTGTCATGTATGGAGCTGAATCACTGGGATGGACCGGTACGGCTGATATAACTAATATCTTCGATGCAAACCTGCCTCCGTTTGATTGGGAGAAATAGAAAAGTTTATAATTATGATATGCGAAATTTTCACCGAACATCCTTGTTTCTGTTTCTCAACATCGCATTGCTTTCCATCTGTGCACAAGAGGAGGCTTTCGTTCCGTTTTTTTCTGTTGATATCATGACAGAGTCCTTTCCTGCCAAGGGTGGACGCAAAACAATCAGCCTCACTTACAATATTTCTTGGAGAGCTTCTTCAAACAAGGACTGGCCCTCGGTGAGTCCTACATCGAGAAAAGAAGGCGCCATCCTCCTGAATGATCTGGTGAACAGGAACAATAACTCTTTTCACTGGGAAGAGAGCTGGTAGTAAAGATCACCCTATACAACTACAGATCCTTTAGAATTGGGGGTATTCGATGAGTATGGTAGAATGATAAATGATTGTAAAACAAAAATATATTTTCGTATGATAGCCAATAAAAAACTTGTCATCAAGCTTATCTGTGCTTGTCTCTTTTTCTGCACTGCTTGTGCGGATGCGAAACCAAAGATAGAGGATGAAGAGCCGATAGATCATGAAGATGAGAGGGCTGCAGAGCAAACAAGAGATGTTGAGGACGTTTTGAGTCGCCAGGGAGCTACAAAGTACATCAATAACTGCGATTTTGAGCATAACAATGTTTTCAAGCCTTTTCCCATGGTCGAGTCAGTCGGTGCATCGATTGAACTGATCGTAGATGATAAGGTCAAATATCAAGGAGAGGGTAGTTATCGACTCAACTATAACTTCACTGGTAAGAACGTGAGGGGTGGTGCCCAGATGGTCGCCATCAAGCAAAATTGGTATGACATGTACCGCTCCGATCTCTCGTTTCATCCATTGGCTATCTCCCTTTGGGTGAAGAGCCAAAAAGGGAATATGAATGGATTAACCGTCAAGTTGTTACAACAGGATGAGGCTTTTTCCCTCAGCTATGATGAACAGGAGGCATTTTTCTATACTGATTCGACCATCTTGAACAATGAAGGGTGGAGCCGGTTGATCATTCCCTATAAGTGGTTTGTTCCGGAAAAGGGGAACAGTATGAAGGAGCTTAACCTTAGTAGGGTGAACGGGATTCAGTTGGAGATCTTGAATCTACCAATGGAAGTAGAGATAGGAACCATATATGTTGATGCAATCCAGCAGTTGACTTCCTTCGTGCCGGAGATAATGGAACCAGCCATTTTCACGAGTATATTTGTTCAATTGCACTACCCAACGCACCATGGTTATGATTGGAAAAGTTTATTTGAAGAATATCTCGAGGTGGGGATTGACTCCCTGATTGTACAGCGAGCCGTGAATTACCCCAACGAGGTGAACACCTTTTGGTACACAGGTTCTTCATTGAGCTGGAAAGAGAAAGAGTATGGTTATTTGAATCAACTATTCCGTGCCGCTGAAGAAACCGGAATGAAAGTACTGGTGGGGCTAAACCAGGGGCAATACCCGGATGAAAGGGGAGATGCTGCCAGCTACGATGCGCTTTACGAAAGGAACGTGGAGCTAATTGACGAGCTATATGAGCTCTTCGCTCCCAGTCCCTCCTTCGCCGGGTGGTATATTGCAGAGGAATTTCACGATGGAGCCTGGATGGGCTGGTTAAATACTCAGAGAACAAATATGTTAAGCAACTATCTGAATCGAGTGGCGAAGCATGCCAAATCAAAGGAACGGAAGTTTATTGTGACCATTGCTCCTGCCTTGTGGAGGGGACGTCCGGCTGACCTGACATATCATTTCTATAAAAGAATCTTAGAAAAAACGCCAGAAATTGATATCATGTATCTGCAGGACTGTGGTGGTCGCTGTTCCGTGGATGAAGATGATTACGATGTCTATATTCCGCAATATTTTGAGATGATAAAAAAAGCTTGCGATGAAACAGGGGTACAATTTGGCGTGGATGTTGAATCGTTTGAGAACTGTGCCAATGAAGGGAAAAATTATGAGAAAAGAAGCTGGATAAAGCTGAAACAACAGCTCGACATGGCATCTCTTTTCACAAAGAACATCACCCAGTTCAGTTGGTCATCCTTCAGACCGGGGGTGGGAGCTTTTGATGCCTACAAGGAATATTTACGTGCCCATCAATTGCTTAAAAGTCAACAAAAGTGAGATCAACCTATCTCCTAGACCCCTCAATATCACAAAAAAATGACTCTAATTCAATCATTCTTAAAAAGAATTACTATTTTAATACTTTTCTTATAATGATGCATTACAAAAATATTATTATCATACTGAGTAGTTTTTTGTTAAGCTTTTGTTCCTCAGAAGAGCCTTTCATCCCGAGATTCTCTGTAGATTTCATGGCCGATTCTTTCCCGGCCAAGGGGGGAAGCAAAACCATCACCCTTACCTCGAACATCTCCTGGAGTGCGTCTTCAAACGCTGATTGGCTTTCGGTTAATCCCACATCGGGTAAGGAAGGTGCCTCCATCACCCTGACTGCATCCGCAAACAATACCCCTGCAGATCGAAAAGGGGTGGTTACCCTGACCCCTAACACAGGTGATCCGATCAAGATCAATGTTTCCCAATCCACGGATCATCAATTCTCGGTCGACCAGAGTGAGGTGATGTTTGAATCGAGAGCAGGTGAGGCTTCGATTCTCCTCACTGCCAAGACATCCTGGCAGGTCTCCTCGGACGCAGAATGGTTAACGGTGAGTCCCGGTAATGGTTCAGGAAATGGTACCTTGACCTTGATCGCTTCTCAAAACGTGACAACCGAAGTTCGTTCAGCCTTGGTGGTCATCGTGCCTGAAATTGGAGAAGCCATAGAGATACCGGTGACACAAGGCGGAATCTTGTTTTCTACCGAGGTAGAAGAGTTGTTATTTAGTGAAAACCCCGGGGAGAAAACGATCACGCTTACAACTGACATGTCCTGGGAAGCGACCTGTGATGCGGCGTGGTTAACAGTTGATCCCCTGGGTGGAGAAGAGGGAGGGGTCGTAACCTTCTCCGTTCTTAGGAACAGGAGCAACGAGAAACGCAACGTCGAGGTGCTGCTTACCTCAGAGGTTGGTGAATCGATTACCCTTCAGGTCTCACAAGATCCCTCAAGCCATGCAAGTGAATTGACAAAATATGTATCCTACCATGCTACAGGTAGTGGAAACGGTGATTCCCCTGAGAATGCCGCGGATTTCAAGAATATGATCTTCTGGGATGAGGTGAACAACGAATTGACATCGAAAAGCGTGGAGGTCATATTTCTTCCTGGAGACTACAGCAGGGCTTACACTGAACCGGGAATGCACGGCCTGGGTCTGGAACGGATTGGCAATGCCCAACACAAACTCACGATGACGGGGGGACCTGATGTGATCTTTTCTGTACCGGAAGGGCATGCCGCTACCAGCAACCTGATCTACTTTCATGGTTGTCAGAATATTCATTTCAGGGATTTCAATTTTACCGGTAACGGAGCTATCAATTATGTGCTTGCCATCAGAACTCCCTCGGGATGGCCCGTGTCCCAGAACATTCTCATTGAGAATTGCAACTGGGTCGATATGAGGGGTATTGTATATGGTGCAACTGGCTGTCATTATGAGGGAACGACCAACATAACCTATAAGGAGTGTACTTTCAAACGGATTGGTGTCAGTTCAGGTTCCCACATGATGTATCATGCGTATGGTCCTACAAAGATAAGGGTTGAAGAGTGCTATTTTGAGGATTGTATGGGGGATTATGTACGTTTCAGGGATAGGACCGATTTTGGAATCGTGAAAAATTCCCAATTCATAAGAACCTCAACATTCCCCAATGTATCGTTCATCAATATCCCTTGTTATAACGATGTGGATCCGGGTGATGAGTTCTTTGGAACCAATTTTTCATTTACCAACAACCAATTCGAAAACAAGGCATCAGAGAATACTGGTAGTGCGATTTTGTTCCGCCACAGGGGGTATTCTCCCCCGGGTTACAATTACTTGCTCACCGCAGAAGAGGGAAAAATTGCTACTACCGGTAGCAAGGTAGAGAAACTTGCATTATTAAAGAAGAATTTTGGAATAGATCTTGAAAAAGTAAGGGTTGCAGAGAACAGCTACGCCGTTCGCATTACAAATCATGTAAGCCTCTACACCGCGACCGCTTATGGCTCGATATCATTGGGTTGGCAAGGCACCATCGTCCTGACGGACTTGGTGAACAAGAGCACAGCCCCTTTTGCATGGGAGCGTTCATGGTAAGGAGGAGGTAAGGAGGACTCTGTAATTTATCCAGGAAGATTTTTTCTGTTTGGCGGCTGCTCATTGGGCCATGTTGGTGATGAAGATTCCGCCTTCTCATGAATCTTCCGTGATCGATTGGAGGAAAGATGAACAAGTAGTAGGATTCGGTAAAGCCCTAAAAGAGATTAAATACGTTACGATCTGATGAAAAATTTTTATGCGACACTTCTCCTTTGCACTTTTGTCTTTTTTACATTAGCGACAACCAAGGAGTATGATTTGGTTATTTATGGAGGTACCTCTGCCGGTATCACTGCCGCCATCCAGGCTTCCAGAATGGGCAAAACGGCAGTGATGATTGAACCAACCCAGCGTATTGGCGGTTTGACAACGGGGGGGCTTGGACAGACAGATATCGGTAACAAACATGTGATAGGAGGACTATCTCGCGAATTTTATCAAGGGATACGACAGTTTTACGATGAACCAGCTAACTGGAAATGGCAGAAAAGAGAAGATTACATATCGGAAAAACAGCGGTTAACCGAAGAGCGAGAGGATGCGATGTGGACGTTTGAACCATCTGCTGCACAAGAAGTATATGGTCATATGATTTCAAAGGCAAAAATTGATATCGTGCTCGGGGAACGATTGGACAGGGCCGCGGGGGTGATAAAAGTTGACAACAGGATTGTTGAAATCATTATGGAGAACGGTTCTCGCTATGCTGGGAGAATGTTTATCGACGCAACATATGAAGGTGACTTGATGGCAGTGGCAGGTGTCTCCTATACCGTTGGCAGAGAAGCGAACAACCACTATGGTGAGACACTGAATGGCATTCAGGCAAACAAGATTGGAAGAACGTTAAAGTGGGGTGTTGCCAGGAATGCATTCAATCATAATTTTATTGATCGTGTGGATCCCTATATCAAGAAAGGTGATCCGAAGAGTGGGTTGCTACCCTTCATTTCGGAAGCCCCACCCGGGATAGATGGCGAAGCAGACAATAAGATTCAGGCTTATTGTTTCCGGATGACATTGACCGATCACCCGGAGAATCGTATTCCCTTTCAAAAACCGGCTACTTACAATGAAAGGAACTATGAACTCTTGTTTAGAAACTATGAAGCCAGAACGGGTCCCGTGGAACGAATGTATCCAACAGGAGAGAAACTTGTCCCATGGAGCAATTCCCACATGCCCAACCGAAAAACTGATACCAATAATAACAGGGGCTTTTCAACCGATTTCATTGGGCAGAACTATGATTATCCGGAAGCAACTTATCAGGAAAGAGAGGAAATCGTCCAAAACCACCTTCTATACCAACAAGGATTGATGTGGACGTTGGCATATCACCCCAGGATCCCGCAAGTAGTAAGAGAGGTTGTTTCCAGGTGGGGTACATGCAAGGATGAGCATACAGATGGCGAAAACGGATGGCCAATGCAGCTTTACATCAGGGAAGCCAGGAGAATGATCAGTGATTACGTGATGACACAAAAAAACTGTGAAAGGATAGAGGTTGTGAATGATCCGGTCGGAATGGGCGCGTATGGTATGGACTCACATCATATCCAGCGATATGTTGACTTGAATGGTTATGTGCAAAATGAAGGGAATGTGCAGGCCCGTGTATCGCATCCTTATCCTATTAGTTATCGTTCAATCGTTCCCAGGAAAGTGGAGTGTGAAAACCTGTTGGTCCCTGTCTGTTTAAGTGCAACTCATATAGCCTTTGGATCTATTCGAATGGAGCCCGTGTTCATGGTTTTGGGACAGTCAGCGGCAACCGCTGCCTGTTTGGCAATATCATCGGGTGTGGCTGTGCAGGAGGTTGATTACGTTCTGTTAAGGGATCAATTATTGAAAGATAAACAAATATTAGAAATTGATATAAATTGATACGCATCATGAGAAATAATAGAAGTTTAGTGTTCGTAATAGTACTACTCATACTGCTGCCTTCCTGCAGGAAAAAGGGTGATTTCAGTGCCGATGTAATCGTTTACGGAGGAACCTCCGCTGCCGTGATTGCTGCAGTTGAGGTTGTTCAATCGGGAAAAAGTGTGATCGTGGTCTCTCCCGATACACACCTTGGGGGCTTGTCATCAGGTGGTTTGGGATTTTCCGACACTGGCAACAAAAGCACCATCGGGGGGTTATCCAGAGATTTTTATCATCGCGTTTGGCAGCATTACAACGATTCTGCTGCCTGGAAATGGCAGAAGCAATCGGAGTATGGAAACAAGGGACAAGGTACGGTTGCGATGGATGGGGAGAACAGGACCATGTGGATTTTTGAACCCCATGTGGCTGAAAAGGTCTTCGAGGATTATATCCGGGAGTTCAACATTCCAATTTACCGTGACGAATGGCTTGACAGGGAAAATGGAGTGGTTACAAAAGATGAACGGATCACCTCAATCACCACCCTGTCAGGTAAGACATTCCGCGGAGAAATGTTCATCGATGCAACCTATGAAGGTGATCTGATGGCATCAGCGGATGTTGACTATACCGTGGGAAGAGAGGATTGTTCTCTCTACAACGAATCATGGAATGGTGCGCAGCCTGATGTGTTTCATCATGCACACTACTTCAAGAGTGATATTGATCCTTATATCGTTCCAGGTGACTCCCAAAGCGGACTATTACCCTATATCTCTTCAGAGGCGCCAGGGGCAAAATGTTCGGGTGACAGCAAGATCCAGGCATACTGTTTCAGGCTCTGCATGAGCAATCACCCTGGGAACAGGGTTCCTTTTGAGAAACCTGAGGGATATGATCCTGCCAATTACGAGTTGCTGGCGAGAGTGTTCGAATCGGGATGGAACGAGTGGTTCAGAAAGTTTGACCTGATCCCCAACCGTAAGACAGACACCAACAATCATGGCCCCTTTAGCAGTGATTTCATCGGTATGAACTACGATTATCCCGAGGCATCTTATGAGCGAAGAAAAGAGATAGTCAAAGAACATGAAAAGTATCAGAAAGGATTGCTATACTTTGTATCGAATGATTCGAGAGTGCCGGAGGATGTACGAAACAGGATGAAGGAGTGGGGACTGGCCAAGGATGAATTCACCGATAACGGGAATTGGCCGCACCAGTTGTACATTCGTGAAGCAAGAAGGATGGTGGGTATGTATGTCACGACCGAAAAAGAGGTGCTGGGAGAGGTGTCGGTTCCTGACCCTGTAGGTATGGGTTCTTATACCATGGACTCTCACAACGTACAACGGTATGTCACCAAAGAAGGGTTTGTGCAAAATGAAGGAGATATTGGTGTTCCTCCTAAAAGGCCCTATCAGATATCCTACGGTTCGATCGTGTCAAAAGTAGACGATTGTAAGAACTTGTTGGTACCAGTTTGTGTATCATCTAGCCACATCGCCTTTGGATCAATCCGGATGGAACCGGTATTCATGATACTGGGTCAATCAGCCGCAGCAGCTGCCTGTTTGGCCATTGATGATAAGAAATCTGTTCAGGAGATTCATTACACCCAATTAAATGAAATATTACTCTCCAAAAAACAAATTCTCGAGATTGAATAAGAGAAGCTATACAAGCGGGGAAGGCTACTTTTATCTCCTTCTCGACAGGGGATGATTGAATTTCCACTGTTTGTTGTGTGATGATTTACCGGTTTTGAGGAAAAAATAACGCATGGAATGTTTTCATTAGAGTTGTGAAATATTCTTTTTGTAGAGTTTCCATTTTTCACTTTTCACGAATTGTCTCTTCTTCGATCTATCACTTGAAGGAATATTCAGGATGATAAATAGAAAGATACAACATTGACAAAAAAATAGATAAAGCATGTCATCAAACATTTCAAGAAGAAAATTTATTGAATCAAGTGTTTTTGCAGCAGCTGGTCTGACCGTAGTTCCTTCATCTGTAATGGGTGGAAGTTTGGGGCACAAGGCTCCGAGTGATAAGTTGAACGTTGTCGGTGTGGGTGTCGGTGGAAGAGATCTCAAAGTGCTTCAAGGACTTGAGAGTGAAAGCATTATTGGTCTCGCCGATGTCGATTGGAAGTACAGTCAAAGAGTCTTTGACTATTTTCCGAAAGCAAAAAAACACCTTGATTACCGGAAGATGTATGAAGAACTGGGTAATTCAATCGATGCCGTAGTGGTTGCCACCGCCGATCATACCCATGCGATCATCGCTGCTGAGGCAATCACCATGGGGAAACATGTTTACGTGGAAAAACCTTTGACACACAGTGTTTACGAGTCACGCTTGCTCACCAGGCTCGCTGCAAAGTATAAGGTTGTTAACATCATGGGTAACCAGGGATCCTCCGAAGCCGGTGTCCGTCAGGTGATCGATTGGATTGCGGATGGGCAGATAGGAGAAGTGAGAAAAGTAGAGGCTTTCACTGATCGGCCCATCTGGCCACAGGGCTTGATGACACCGAAGGAAGCACACAAGGTACCCAAGACCCTCGACTGGGATCTCTTCATCGGGCCGGCCAATAAGCGCCCCTTCAACGAGATCTATCATCCCTGGAACTAGCGCGATTGGTGGGACTTCGGTACCGGAGCCCTTGGTGACATGGCCTGCCACATTCTTCACCCGATATTCAAGGGGTTGAACTAGGGTTATCCCTCAAAAGTACAGGGATCATCCACCATGCTGCTAACCGATTGTGCGCCCAACGCTCAGATGGTGAAGTATGTTTTCCCGTCACGTGACAATATGCCCAAGGTAGCCATGCCGGAAGTAGAGGTGTTCTGGTATGACGGTGGACTACAGCCTATGCGTCCCGAAGGAGTCCCTGTAGGGAAAAATTTGAATGATGCAGGTGGAGGTGTGATCTTCCATGGATCGAAAGATACTCTTATTTGTGGCTGTTACGGTAGAAGACCCTGGTTGCTCTCCGGACGCAAACCCAGTTCACCAAAAACGCAACGCGAGGTTTCCCTCTCTCACCAGATGGATTGGGTACGTGCCTGCAAGGAGAGGCCCGAAAACCGTCTGGAAACGGCTTCTCCCTTCTCGGAGGCAGGTCCTTTTAACGAAATGGTGGTCATGGGAGTATTGGCCGTACGTCTGCAATCGTTGAACCAGGAATTGTACTGGGATGGAGAGAAGATGCAGTTCACCAATATTCCTTCAGACGCCACTATCCGTACCATTGTGGAAGATGGATTCAAGATCACGGACGGTCATCCCACCTTCAACAAGACCTGGACTGACCGGGTGAGTGCCATTGAGTATGCTAACGAGATGATCAAACATACCTATAAGAATGGTTGGAAACTGCCGGATATGCCCTGAATGTAAACTACCCAATTTTCTTGGTCTATTATATCTAACAAACAAAATGAACAAACAATTTCTATTAAGTATCTCTATACTGACTCTTATGGTGACAACATTTGTCTGGTGCAACCAACGGGTGTTGACAGCAAGCGACAGGCAACGGGTTGAAAAACCAGAACTGTACGTTCAACTCTATTCCGTTCGCGAAGAGGGGAAGAAAGATTTCCAATCACCCATTCAAAGTGTTGTGGGAATCAGATATACCGGTGTTGAGTCTGCCGATTACAAGGATGGGAAGTTTTACGATCTCACACCGGGAGAGTTTAAAGACAAGATCGAATCTGTTGGCATGAAAGTTTTGTCATCCCATGCCGGGAGGTCTCTCAACCGGGAAAACCCTGCAAGTACCGATTGGGTATCCATATGGAAATGGAGGGATACCGCGATAGCCGCGCACAAGGCTGCCGGGACAGAATACCTGATAACCGCCTCAATGCCAAGGATCACCAGTCTGGAACACCTAAAGGTGTATTGTGATTATTACAACGAAATTGGCAGAAAATGTAAGGAGCAGGGGATCCGTTTTGGATATCACAATCATGCTTTTGAGTATGTGGAGTTTGATGGGGTGACCTGGTATGATTACATGATCGAAAACACTGATCCTGATCTGGTGTTTTACCAGATGGATGTCTATTGGACGGTTAAAGGAGGCAAAAGACCGGTTGAATACTTCAAGAAGTACCCCGGTAGGTTTGAGATACTGCACATCAAGGATGAGAAAGAGCTTGGAGAAAGTGGGATGGTTGGCTTTGATGCGATTCTCAAGAGTCGTGCCATTGCCGGGACAAAACATCTTGTTGTTGAGATTGAGAAATACGATTTCCCCCCCCATTCAAAGTATCAAGCTTGGATATGATTACCTTGCTGATATTTTATCTGCCAAGCATTGAGCATGTATCAGATTCAACCCACTCATATGTCATGGGGTAATATTACCAAGTGCATTCTCTTCATTATTGGTCTCTCTTTTTCCAAGCTGACTTATAGCCAATCTCAACTCATCAGGAAAATTGAGGCTGGTGAGGATCAGACGATCGTTGTTTACGGAACTAGCCTGTCAACTGGTCGTAACGGACGATCATGGATGAATGAGGTGGTCAGGTTGATGAACGAAAAATATAGAGGTAAGGTGACATACCATTTGTCAGGGAAAGGGGGGCGATGCTCAACATGGGGGGTGCAAAACCTAGAAGATAGCGTGCTGAAGAAAAAACCAGATGTGGTCATGGTTGAGTTTGCCATCAATGATGCTTCCTGTTTGAATGAAACATCATTGGAGCTGGCCCAACTGAACCTGCAATACATGATTGACAGGATCAGGCTATTTGACCCTGGCTGTGAAGTTATTTTGCAGGTCATGAACATGGCTGTTGGGAAATCTGCGACTTATCGCCCCAATCTTGTAGCCTACTACGATATGGTTCGGGTAATGGCTCGAAAGGAGAATCTCTTGTTGATTGATCATTATCCCAATTGGAGGGAAATCCTGAACAAGGGTGAAAACTATTTCTTGGAATTTGTGCCCGATGGAGTGCATCCCAACAAGATGGGGGCTGAGAAAGTGATTGCACCCTTTATTTTCCAACGACTAAAGGAGGGGGTATCTCCTTGTGTATCCCTCATTCATTAAGTTAAGGATATAGAGGTATTTCGATTCAGATTTATATATCACTTTGGCAATGACGGTTTCTTGTAGTTCTGATTGTTGAATTTTCATACTAAGTCACAGTGTTTGATTTCTGGATCTCGTTCAAAAGCCTGCTGCAGGTTTTTGAAATTGTCCAAGGCTTATTTTTATTTTTCGCTTTATGAGGTAACCTGTGCGGGAACTGCCACCTTTTAAGTTGTTAATTGTTTAAGTTTGTAGTAAAATGTTTAGTATGCATGGGATCACTTACGAACTTGTGTGAAGTTACATTATATCAGAAATGGATGCCAAGAGCCGACGCGATTTCCTCAAGAAGAGTCTCCTTTCATTGGGAGGTTTATACTTCTATCAATCACCCATTATTAGCATGAACAGTCGAAACAGGGGAGTATTTAAAGATGAGATGATTGCCGGGAGGACACGATTGAAATCGATCAAAATCGAGGATGTGGATACCTGTTTTGAGCGGGAGCCATTACGTGCATCCTTTGGCTTCAAAGGTGGCTACTTATCTGAATTATGGCAATCGGTAAGCTACCTGAAGGCATCGTCTGGGCATCATGCCATTGGACTGGGAACACAAAGCGTGTTGTGGTCCGATGCAGAGATTTTCTCCACCTATACCGAGAGTGGTGGCAACGCACTCATGTACCTGCTCACCGAGAGAGCACTTCAACTGTTGCGGGGCAGCACCTACACTTCACCGATGGAGCTGATCGATTCGCTCTACGAGGAGATCTACCGTCAAGGTGTCAAGATCACCGGTAACACTTCACTGCGAAAGACCTTCGCATTGAATGCGCTGGTCTCTGTTGACAATGCGCTCTGGTTGCTATATGCCAAGGAATACGGCATTCGTGATTTTGATCAACTCATACCCGATGCATATCAGGCTACGCTCTCTGAAAAATATGAGAAAGTGGCAGCCATCCCGCTGATTTCCTATAATGTGAAACCTTCGGAGATTCTTGCGGAAGCTCAGGATGGATTTTTTTTCATGAAGATCAAGATTGGGCAGCCGGGGACGCAAGCCGAGATGTTGCAAAAAGACATGGATCGGTTAACCGAGATCCACGATGTGTTGAAGGATTTTCGCACCCTTCACACCGAGTCGGGTAAACTGCCTTACTATTTTGATGCCAACGGCCGCTACGAGAGCAAGGAGACCTTTTTGCGTTTCCTGGATCACGCCCGCAAGATTGGCGCATTTGATCAGATTGCTATTGTAGAGGAGCCCTTTCCCGAGCAAATGGCGATCGATGTCACCGACATACCGGTGCGGCTGGCTGCAGATGAAACCGCACATACCGACCTGGATACGGTAGAACGGATAGAGATGGGATACAGGGCAGTAGCACTGAAACCTATTGCCAAAACACTAAGCATGACATTGAAGATCGCCAAGGCAGCCACCGAACGTTCGGTACCCTGCTTCTGTGCCGACTTAACCGTTAACCCGGTGTTGGTGGAGTGGAACAAGAACATCGCTGCACGTTTGAAACCCTTTCCCGGGATCGGTACCATCGGGCTAATGGAAAGTAACGGACACCAGAATTACCTGAACTGGGATAGCATGGAACAACGAACTCCTTTTTACAGAAGCAGTTGGAGGAAAGTTAAGAAAGGGTTCTACCAAACGACAAAGAATTATTATCAGCAAGGTGGTGGGATTTTTGACCCCATTCCTCATTACGAAGAGTTATTTAACAAACAGAAATAATCATACCGGTTATGGAAAGCAAGAAAACCAGACGAGAATTTTTGAAGAGGTCATCCTTGGCGATCGCGGGGGTAACCATTGGCCAGAAAGGTTTTCCCATCGTGGATCGTGACAACAGGATCATGGGGGCCAACGATCGTGTTCGCACTGGGTTTATTGGCGTGGGCAACCGTGGCAGCCAACTTTTGCATGGGTTCATGGCACAACCCGACTGTGAGGTGGCAGCCTTGTGTGACGTCTACAAGCCCTATGTAATACGTGACTATTCGCAAGTTGAACCTCGCTATATCAAAGAGATCGGACGCATTCCCAAGATGGGTGAGAATTTCCCCAGGAGTGTGAAGCAGTTCGAAGACTACAGGAAGTTGCTGGAAGATAAATCGATTGACGCGGTTTGCATATCCACTCCTGATCACTGGCATGCCTTGCAGACGATCGATTCCATCCAGGCAGGCAAGGATGTTTACGTGGAGAAACCCTTGTCCAAGACGATCGCCGAGGGTAGGAAAATGGTGGAGATTGGCAACAAGAGCAAGCAGATCGTATCGGTGGGCCTGAACCGACGTTCAGCACCCACTTTCCAGAAGCTGGCGGGAGAGATCCCCGCTGGAAAGATCGGGAAAATTACTTTCGCCCAGGCATGTCACGTGAGCAACATGTTCCCAAACGGCATCGGTAAACAGGAGAGTGAGCCCCCCCCGAGTAACTTCAACTGGGACATGTGGCTTGGCCCCAGGAGTTACAGACCTTACCAGTACAACATTGCTCCCTACATGTTCCGCTGGTGGGAGGATTATGCTAACCAGATTTCTAACAACGGTATCCACTACCTGGATTTGATTCGCTGGCTGATCGACGAGGAGGCACCCATTGCTGTCAGCGCCCATGGTGGCAAGTTCGTGATAGACGACGACCGCACCATCCCCGACACCATGCATGTCACCTATGAGTTCGGTTCCGGGATCCTGGTGACCATCAGTATCCTGGAGACCAGTAGTGGCTCGTTCATCCCTTTTGGGTTCCTGGAGTTACGCGGCACAAACGGTACCCTCTACACAGGAGAGAACGACTACAAGATCGTGCCGGCAAAGGCGGGACAATTTCAGACCTGGAAAGAGTTAATACAGGCGGAAGAATACAACCTGAAAAAAGATAACCCGGCAATTGGAAACAGTTACAAGGACAGTACCACCAGTCATATCCGCAACTTCCTTGACTGCGTGAAATCGCGTGAACAACCTTCCGCAACGCTTGAGATTGGTCACCGCTCCACGACACTGGCACACCTGGGTACCATCGCTATGCAAACCCGCAAGCGACTTGAGTGGGATGGGCTAAAGGAACGTTTCACCAATTGCAACGAGGCGAATAGCTACCTCTCCTACGAGTATAGAGAACCCTGGAAAATTTGAAGGAATACACACCTGATGTATAACATTTACTGGCATTTCCTGTGGATTTTCTTACCTCAACATGGCTTAATCATCACAGGGATAAGACAAAAGCGTTCGATATCTCGCCAACCGAAGAACTCACCACAGCTGAATTGACTACTTTCTCTAGTAAAATTGTCCCTCGAAAGGTTAAACAGAAATCGCAAGAATGGGTGAAATGGATTACACTGAAAATATATGAAGAGTAGATCAAATACACTTAATGACCCGGTTGAAATTTATAGTTGTTGGATTTGTTTATTACCTATCAATGATATGCAAATGTAAGGAATTATTGGTTGAATGATTGTTTTTTAATATACAATTGTCATCAAAAAACGCAGGAATCATACCATAGGGTACAGGTTGTTTTCTTGTATGTCGATTTTCGAGGAGTATTTTACGTAATGAGGAATCTCACAGTAAAAATAATCATGTTACTTTACGATAATTATGACAATTGAAACAAGTTTGCTCAATTTTTAATCAAGATATTACGATCCTATGAAATATCTTTTTTCACGGAAATCATTGTTCTTAATGATCTTGCTTCTCTCCTTTGGATGTTTTTCTGAACAGCGCGAAGATGAGACTGATGAGAAGTACAAATCGACAGGCGTAAGCAGATATGTTAACACCTTTGATCATGACAATTGGGTCTATAGGCTTAATGTCAAGGATGTTGATGGTGTGAGCGATGCTGCGGTCAAGCTCCGTTTTGATTCAGAAGTCAAGCAACAGGGGGAGAGGAGCCTTAGGTGCGACTACTCCTTCACTGGCGACAAGGGCGATAAGCCACATGAAAAGATCAGCCTTGAGAAAATTTGGACTCATCGATTCCGTACAGATTTATCCTTTCATCCCGTGGGACTCTCGCTCTGGATCAACAGCAGTGGTTCTAATGATCGTTTTTCATTGCACCTGCTTCAGCAGAACGAGGATTTTACCTTAAGATCAGCGAATCACTACTCATTCACCTATTCAAACGACACCATATTGGCCAGGGGGGGATGGCAACAATTGGAAATCTCCTACGATCAGTTTCAGCCATCTGACAGCAATCCTGATCAGGAACTCAATCTTGCACGAGTCAATGGATACCGGTTTGATATTGAGAATCTCTCCCAAACTGAACATTCTGGTTCCATCCACTTCGATGCTTTTGAGCAAAATACATCCTATCAGCCAGAAGTTGAGGGCGTTCATCAGTTTTCAAGCATCTTTATCTCGCTAAACCCCGCAAAACACGTGGAGTATGATTGGGACACCCTGTTTGATGCCTATCGTGAGATAGGGATTGATTCCGTGATTGTTCAGTATGCCGCCAGGGGACCAAAAGCGGAGGAATATCCAAACTTTTTCTATAAGACCGATGAAATACAATGGAAAAGAGAGGATCATCTTATTATTGAGAACCTGATGCCTGCTGCGGAGAGAATTGGGATGAAAATCGTCATGGGACTTTTCGGGGGAAGATTGCCATCCGATCCGGGAGATGCAAAGGTGTATGATGAACTCTTCGAGAGGAACCGAGAGATACTGGACGATCTCTATAGAAAGTTCTCTGCCTCTCCTGCCCTCGCCGGTTGGTACATCCCCCAGGAATTTCATGATGGGTTTGGGAGCAACAACTGGTGGAAATATGAGGACAGGATGTTGCTCGCCAATTACCAGCAAAGGGTTGCGGCATACGCCAAATCGAAGCAGAGGAAACTGATGGTCTGTACAGCACCGGCTCTATGGAGAGGAAGACCGGCTGACATGACCTATGATTTCTTCAAGAGCTTGTTGGAAAAGACTCCTGATATTGACATCCTCTATCTACAGGACTGTGCCGGGAGGTGTGCCTTTCCTCAGGAAGATATTTTCGTCTCTCTACCCCATTGGTACGAAGAGGTGAAAAGGGCATGTGATGAAACCGGTGTACAATTTGGTGTCGATATAGAGGCATTCAAAAACTGCCCGGCGGAGAACATCAGGCTGCACTCCCGTGAATGGTCTCTCTTGAAGGATCAACTTATGGTGGCCGGGATGTTTACCTCCAACATCACCATGTACAGCTGTCTTAATTTCAGGCCCGGGATGGGAGCTTTTGACGAGTACAGGGCCTATTTAGAAGAACGAGGATTGCTTAACGATAGGTGATCTTCCAAAACACAAGAATTGACATATCGATATATATTCAAAATAATTATCTGAATGAAACGACTTTCTTTTCTTTTGCCCCTCATCATTTTTGTTGTTTTTTCCGGAATGATCACAGCACAACAGTATCAACTGGAGAATAAATACAGCTTCTTCCTAACGGGGGCATCCTTCGCGGTCCCGGTGAACGGTTGGTTTGAACTGGGTTGTGAAATACTCGATGCGAAAGCTATCAACAAGGCGATCGGGGGTACCGCGATCGCGGATCTGGCCAACAAGATGTCGAAAAATGAACTTTATAGCCGTCAGGAGCTGGAGGAGATGGATGCACTGATTATCATGCACGTGGTGAATCGTGATGTGTTTAATGAGACTGAGCTGAAAACAGAGTACGATGATTACATGACTCCCTTCGACAGGAGCAACTATGCGGCGGCGTTCGATTACGTGATCAAGAGATTCCTGACCGAGTGTTATCAATTGAAATTTGATGAGAATTCTGTCTACTACGAAACCCCTTACGGGAAACCGGCTGTGGTGGTCCTGTGCACCGATTGGCATGATGCGCGAGCGGTATACAATGCTTCGGTACGGCAACTGGCCGCAAAATGGGGTTTCCTACTGGTGGAGTTCGACCGCCTGATCGGCTTCTCCGATAAGATCACTCATCCGGTCACCGGGGAAAGAATGAGTACGCTCTATTCATTTGATCGTAAAACGATTGAAGGAGTTGAATATGGCTGGCACCCCAACAGGGGAAAAGATAAGTACATTCAACAAAGGATGGCAGCAATATTTGCTGAAGCCATGCGGAAAATTTTTCCGTAGCCCTTCTATGAAATTACTGTATATTCACAAATAATAGATTGACAATGGACCGTTTGAATTTAAAAAAGCTTGTATTACTTCTACTGCTGTTCCCTTCTACCCTTTTCGCGCAGACTACACTGTCGGGGAGTGAAGAGTACAAGGGTGCCGCAAGATACATCAACAATTTCGACTATGATGCTTCCTATTACTGTCTTGAAGCCATTTTGATCAATGCTTCAAAGGGTACAACCGCGAAGAGTTCGTTTGACCCCCACTTCAAATACCAGGGAAACGGAAGTCTCAAGTGCAACTTTCGTTTTTCAGGTAACAAAAGGTCGGAAAACCCTGAAGTGATCAGGTTGCAAAAAGTTTGGAATCACAATTTCAGGTCTGATCTCTCATTCTATCCGGTAGGAATCTCCTTCTGGTTACATGGTGAAGGCAGCAACAACCGCTTAACCGTAAATCTCCTTCAGCAGGATGACTCCTTCACACTTGCTAAAGATCAACTTTATACCTTTACATTCAGCGACGATAATATCCTGAAGAAAAAAGGATGGCAGCAGGTATTCATACCCTATGAGAAATTTGTGCCGGGTGGTGATAATCCCGGGACTGTACTTAATCTATCCAGGGTGAACGGTTACAGTTTCGATATCGAGAATGTGTCAGGTAAACCCCACGAGGGTGTTTTGCATATCGACGCGCTTGAGCAGCTGACTAGTTATAATCCCGATACTGAACCGGTACGTTTTACCAGCATCTTTATCCAGTTGCATCCGACTCATCACCTGGATTACGATTGGAAAAATCTCTTTGAATCATACATGGAACTTGGAATTGATACTGTGATCGTTCAACGTTCTGCTCTCGGTTCAAAAGAAGTTGACTCCGCTACATTTTATTACAAGACCGACAAGATCCAATGGAAGATAAAGGAGTATGGCATCATTGACCAGATGTTTGAAGGAGCTGAAAAAACCGGCATGAAGCTGATATTGGGATTGCATGGTGGCAGGTATCCTCTTGACAAGGGTGACGCTGCCGCCTATGACAAGCTCTTTGAAAAGAATGTCACGATGATCGATGATCTCTACGACAAGTTTGGTGACCATGGTGCCATGGCTGGTTGGTACATTTGCGAGGAGTTCCACGACGGTTCGTACAGGGGGTGGTGGAAGGATGAGGATCGGATGCTACTGGCACATTATCAACAAAGGGTGGCATCATATGCCAAATCAAAGCCCAATAAATATATTGTCGCAATTGCACCTGCATTGTGGCGGGGACGACCGGCTGACATGACCTATCACTTTTTCAAGACATTTTTCGAAAATGCCCCGGATATAGACATCCTTTATCTCCAGGATTGCGGAGGAAGATGTTCAGTGGATGATGGTGATTTCGATGTGGTACTTCCACTCTGGTATTCTTATATCAAGCAGGCATGTGATGAAACTGGCGTACAATTCGGCGTAGATATCGAATCTTTCAAGCGTTGCGGCAGTGAAAACATCAGGTGGCATGGGAAAAAGTGGGTAAACCTGAAAGATCAGCTGATCTACGCCGGCTTGTTCACAAGGAACATCAGTCAGTTTAGTTGGCATAGCTTCCGACCCGGTGTAGGGGCTTTTGATGAATATAAGGAGTATCTCCGGAAAAATGGGATGCTAAGAAGTCAGTTGACTTTTCAAATAAATAAAAGTGAGGTAGCACGAGAACCTTACGACCTTTACCTGCTCATTGGACAATCTAACATGGCCGGGCGAGGCTTTATTGAGAGGGAAGATACGATCACCCATCCTCGTGTGCTGGTTCTTGATGCCACTGATTCTTTTGTCCCGGCAAAGGAACCGCTGCATTACGACAAAGCAAACCGTGGAACAGGGCCGGGTCTTGCCTTCGGCAAAAAGATGGCTAGTTTTTATCCCAGGCTAACCATTGGTCTGATACCCGCCGCAGTGGGGGGGACCAAAGTGTCCTACTGGCAGCCGGGTGGTGAAAGAGGGTTGTATGAAGAGGCGTTGCGCAAGGCCAGGGTGGCCTTGACGCACGGGGTATTGAAAGGGATCGTATGGCAGCAGGGTGAGTCCGATTCGAATAACACGGATGCACCCCATTACAAGGAGAGATTATTGCGTCTTCTCATCCAACTGCGTAAGGATCTCGGAGATGAGACTATCCCAATTGTACTGGGTGGCGTTCCCGATTTCCTGAAATCGAAGCTCTCCCCGACAATAAACGAGGCACTGAAAGAAGTGGCTACCGAAATGAGTAATGTTCGTTTTTCAGAAGCCAGTCAGTTGGGACATATAGGCGATCAGTTGCATTTCAATTCAGCTGCACAAAGAGAGAATGGGGGTAACATGGCAGAACAGATGATCAAACTTCAACTAAAAAATCGATAAGGGATATCAGTTCTTTTGTTAAGACCTGTGATACATAGTCAGGCAGCTTCCCGATCTTTGAGAAGAACAGGAATCTCCTGATATTTTTTACCAACAAGTACCGCTTCCCTCTATAGGTTGATCTACCTGAACCCTTGATCACTAAGCAATTGAAAAGTGTAGAAAAGATTGAAAGAAAGCTGATTCAGGTTCGAACCTCGCTTATAGAGATTTTGCGTGATGTTTGCGGGCGTGTAGTACTTGAACTCTACCCCCAGACCGCGATGGTTGTATCCGATGCCAAATAATAGGGAGGAGTGGGAGCTGAATTTATTTTTTTCCGTCGCATTGAAAGCAATGTATGATGATGAGAAGATGATATGCGGTACAAATGCAACTTTCGCAAAAAACCGGTTGTTTTTATCCAGCTTCAAATGGTAAATTAGACCGAGGGGGAATTCGATGGATTGATAATCAATCATGTAATCCTTGTACATGTCGGGGTTGACTTCATTGATGACGGTGACTGAAACACTCTTGTATGATAGATGGTTGGACTCCACGAAGAGACCCCACTGGTAGTTGTTGTATGGAAAAATGTATGCAACCTCAACCCCAAATCCAACACTGTTTCCCTTGCTGAAGTAGGCCATTGGGGCTGCATCAATAGGATCCTTTATTCCCAGCTGAATGCTGTTGAGACCGACTTTTGGTTTAAGTAATAGTAGTCGTTTTTTTGTCCTGGAACTTTCAAATGTTTTGTAATCTTTTTTTTTGCATTGATGATACTTCTCGAAATAGTTTACCAGATCTTTTTTCGTATAAGAAATTTTTTCGGCGTTGTTCTGATTGCCACAAGTAAGGTGAAGGGCGAGTTGTCCCCTGAACGTGTTGTTGTAGATCCTTCGTTGTACAAAATTGGGAGTAATCCCCACCTCATATTTTTTATAGATGAGTGGCACGATGTCGGAATCCTCCAGGCGATAAAAGAAAAAATCCTTGCCAAGATCATGGTACGCGAAGAGCGTTGCCAATTCCCCCTCTAGCAGCACGCTCAAAAATGCATGCCCCTCTTTCCACACGCTCAACGTGTCTTCCACGCTGGTAATACGGTCCGGTGACATATCAATGGGAACAAGTGCTCTTATACATTTCAGTTCATTCTCAATCCCAAATTCAAGAAATTTCGACAACTCAATTTTTTCAAAATTGCCCGATTCCCTTAGCCTGTATTCATAATGTATGGCACTCCCTTCTCTACCGACATTTCTGATCTGGCAATCGATTCGTTCATTTCTGTTGTTGATGATGTACCCCTCCTTGAAAACAATTTGTGCGGCTGACAATAAGGTGAGCGATAAGAAAAGAAAGAACAATAGGAGTCTCTGATTCATCTCATTTCAAATTAAGCGTTCAACAGTAAAATAAATTCACTGGCGGATTTGATGATTATTCCTTATTTTACGGTAGCAAAATCACATCGGGTTGACATTCCCTTTCTCCTCATCAAGTAAGAAAAAGCCAAACAGTAGGTACAATACTAAAAAGATCTCCCAAATTATCCAACTCTTTGTGAATGAATGATTGATTTAACACATCTCAATCCCAACAACCATGGTATTGAGCTGTTCGAAAGAGAGGTAGTTTGAGAAGAGATCTTAAACTTGACAACGAAAGTAACATCAAATATAAAGAATTTCAGCATAGTGTAACATAACTGGAATTCGACCGCACATGGTCTCTCGGTTGACAGCGTTCCAGCGAGTACGAAACAAATGTCATAGGTAACAATCTCCCGCACTGGCTAGATTTTGTCAGCCAAGTACTCAACCTTGGCATACCTAAATCGATGATGGCTATAGGCAATTAGTCTATTACAAGACCTACAATTCGACGCTAAAGAATGAAAAAAACGGCAATCAAACATCTTGGAATCTGAAGCAAACCTCTACTTGGATAATATTGTTCAGATGCTGAAGGATCACTATTCCTAAGACTTCGGTGGCGTAAGGTTGGGTGCAGATAAGCTGCTTTATTATTACGAATCCTATACCTACATCGATACCATTCGCAGAGTTATCTTTATCGAATCTTATAATTTCTTCTGCCCATTTACGTTGTCCTAGCTTTTTTCGATTAAGTTCGCTTTGGAATTCATTTCTGACAGTTTTAAGGGTTGATTTTTTTTTGTTTATGCAATTACAAATTTAAGTTTTGCCCTTGATATCAAATTAAATCAAGACTAATCACGAATGAGAAGATTTACAAATGAAACCTTTTTACAATTTCATTTCCCAACCTTTTTGATATTTCCGGCTCCACAGTTTGCTGGCTGCACGGTTATTGATAATGTGGGCGTTGATGGGATTTGTCTCGAATGTAGTTCTTGTGCGTTGGGCTATATTCCCTAAATGTGCCAAGGTTGTGCTGATACATCCTACGTTAATATCGGCATTAAGCGTAGACCCTTTTCTGATGCCGTCCAAAAAGTTGGAAAAATGGAACGAGTCTAATTGCTGGGTGGGATTTGTAGTATCCCCGGCCTTAAAACTCATTTCACTGGTTACCTCTTTTACAAGCTTGTTCTTCAGATCATACACCTTGTAAGCATTTCCTCCTCCGATCACCAGGGTGCCGGATTCGCCGTAGAATGCGCAGCCTACCGAAGAGTCTTCAATATTTCGACCGTTGCAACTCCGGCCTTCCCATGTGATCAGCTTGTTGCCTCCAAATTCGAGGTTCACGATCTGTGTATCTGGAAATTCCCAGTCATCACTATAAAGGTATCTGCCTCCTGAAGAATCAACATGGGTAGGATAGGTCAAGTCCATTCCCCAACGGAGAATATCAAGAAAATGCACACCATTGTTTCCTGCTTCACCGGTACCCCAATTGTAGAACCAATGCCAGTTATAGTGGAGATAGTTGTCCTTGTAGCTGGTTACCCTTGGTGCCGGGCCCTGCCACAGTTCCCAGTCGAGCCAATCGGGCACGGCTGTAACGTTTCCGGTACCGATCGAAGGCCTGTTGTTTACGTACCATGCTTTTCCGAAATAGACCTTTCCGATGATACCTTCCTTCACTTCCTGAACGGCTTTTATTACATTGGGCCAGGATCTTCGCTGCATGCCTGTTGCCGTCACCACGTTATACTTTTTAACCGCTTGTAAAAGGATCTCATCTTCAGCAGGATTATGACTTGTGGGTTTCTCCAGGTAGACGTTTTTTCCGGCCTTCATCGCCATCAAAGCAGCCGGGGCGTGCCAGTGTTCAGGCGTTGCTATGATTACAGCATCAAGATCCTTGCGTTCAAGCAATTTTCTTAAATCCTTCTCTCCCTGTGGGGTATTGCCTGCAATTTTTTTCACATTGGCAATACATTTTTCCATGGCCCGTTTATCCACATCACAAACATAAGCAATCTCACATCCTCTCTCCCGGGCAAATCCTCCTGCCAGGGCATTTCCTCGTGAGTTTACACCTATGGCACCCATCTTTATCTTTTCGTTGGAACCGACGATGTTTTGATAGCTCTTTGCACTAAATCCAGGCAAGACACCACCCACAGATACTGCTGCAGTGCCAATTGCCACGTTTTTGATAAATTCTCTTCTTGTAGTCATAGTATTTTTTATGAATATCAATAAAGTACAAATTTAAAGAATTAATTCCGGCAACTTTTTCGATTAACGTTTTATTGTCATCAAAAAACGCAGCTGATTTGTAAAAGAAAAAATATTGATAATAAGATTTCTGTTTTGTGGACGTTGTTTTTATACCGGAGATAGAGCTACATTCTGTGATCACCAATCTACTGGTAACAATTTTATTTATACCTTAGCCGTAGGAAAGAAGTTTTTTTGTTGTCTAACATACCAATGAATTGCAAACAGCGCTGAATGTCGGACGAACAACTAATAAATGATATTATTTCTGGCAACCATGCTGCCTTTAAAAGCCTGATGGAGAAGTACCAGCAACAGGTATTCCGCACCGTCATGGGTTTTGTCCACACGAAAGAAGATGCGGAAGAGGTCACCCAGGATGTCTTTATCAGGGTATACCAATCGCTTTCCACCTTTCAGCACAACGCAGAATTCTCTACGTGGCTCTACAGGATTACCGTCAACGCGAGCCTCAACGCTCTCCGTAGCAATAGAAAAAACAGACTGCTGCAATCCCTGGAAACCATCTTCTCACTCCGCAGCGAAGAAAAGACTCCGCTGGAAGAACTGGAATATGCGGAACGAAATAAACGCATCGGAGAGGCGATAGACTCCCTTCCGGAAAAACAGCGGACGGCCTTTATTCTTAGCCGTTATGAGGAGCTGCCACAGAAAAAAATTGCAGCGGTGATGAACCGTTCGGAGGGAGCGATAGAGCAGCTACTGCAAAGAGCGAAGGAGAATCTGAAAAAAAGACTGAGTATCCCGTAGGAAAACGGCAGAGTGATTGTCTAATTATTTTAGGAGTGAATAAAAAATAAAACGGGCAAGTTTATGAAATCACGCATGTGAAGCAGTCACGCATGTGAATCATGAATAAATTAAGCAGTCGAAAACAAACAAAGACAATCGGTCGTAATGAAAACGGAACAACATATTGACGAGTTTATCCGGCGTGAAAAGGAGACGATTCCCAATCCATACCTATCCACCAGGGTCATGGCGAAAATTGAAGGATTGGAAAAAGTGGAGAGAAAAAAAAACACGCTCTGGCAGACCCTTGCACTTGCAGCCGGCATGGCCGCAGTCGCCTTTCTGGGAGTTTCTATCGGGAGCAGTGATGTAAAGAGCGGGACAAAAGAGAGGATATTGAATATCAACGACAGACAGATTGAAAATTTAGGATATTATAATCTCGGAGAGGATGAATAAAACGATTAAAATACTCTGGTGGGTCATCGCACTACTGGTGACGCTTAATCTGACAACCATCGGCACCATACTCCTCCGGAACCGTGAGAGTAACAGTGACAATGTCACCACCGTGCTCGACGAGAACCGGCAGAATCCGCTCAACGGCAGGTACTTCAGGCAGACACTCGGTTTCGATGATGCGCAAATGAATGTTTTCAGGGAGGCACATCGCTCCTTTCAATATAGAGCGAACGATTTGATCTTCGGGATGGATTCCCTGAAGAACGTGATGTTTGCGGAGCTGAACAGTCCCACACCTGACACAAACCGGCTGAACGACCTTTCACAACAGGTGGGAAGTCACCATGCCGAGCTAAAAAAAATAACCAACACTTTCTATCTTCAGCTGAGAACAGTGTGCGACTCCATACAGTGCGAACAGCTGCAACAGGCTTTCCTCCCGCTCTTCCGTGACGGTACCGTAAACCGGGGCAGAGCTTATCAGTGGAACGACAGTATCGCCACAGGTCAAAGACACAGACACAGGTATGGTAGAGGCGGCAGAAGTGAATGAAAAAGTAAAATAATATCAAGACAATAAACCAATTAAATTCAGAAAAAAATGAGAACAAAAATTTTTATTTCAGCATTGGCAGTGTTACTCTCTGTCGGTCTGGTCGCAGCCCAGGAGCCGGAAAAAAAGGAGAAGACTACCACCACTCAGCAAGGACCCGCTTTTGTGGATAAGGACAACAACGGTATTTGCGACAATTTTGAGAACGGAACGCCCGGCAACCCGAATGCCAACGGGAAGCAACGCCTCCTTGACGGCAGTGGCAGAGGAAAAGGAATGTGCTGCGGCATGAGAAACGGTCGCGGCAGAGGTGGCAGGAATTTTGTGGATGCCAATAAGAACGGCGTTTGCGACAATTATGAGAACGGAACGCCCGGCCAGGGACGTGGTCCGGGAAAAGGTGCCGGTCTTAGAAACGGAAAAGGAGGACAGGCAAATTTTATAGATGCCAATAACAATGGTATCTGTGACCGGAGAGAGTGAAAAAACGGGAATAAAAAATGGCATAATCGGGAGTGATCTCCCGATTATTTTATAAATTTACCGCATCAATTCAACATATTCAACCATTGCAGAAGTAACGACTAACTTCTTAATATAGAAACCAGTGTATATTCGGAAAAACATAGCCATCAGCGAAACAGGATTCATCTTCAACCCGCTCACGGGCGACAGTTTCAGCGTGAACGAGACCGGCCTGTTTGTCCTTCGGAAGCTAAAGGCGGAGGAAAACGAAGAAACGATACTAAAAGCGTTTCAGGAAGAATTTGAACTCGACAGAAATACCGCGGAGATAGATCTTAACGACTTCCTGTCAATGCTTAAGAGTTACCAGCTCACCGCATATGAAGAGGCGTAAAATTACCGTAGGCGTTACCGGACTGAACAACATCGACAGCCCCGGGCCGGGGATTCCTGTGATCCGGGCGTTGAAGGAGAGCCGGGAGTTTGATGTCCGGATCATCGGCCTCTCGTACGAAACGCTGGAGCCGGGAATCTATATGCAGGAACTGGTAGACAAGGTATACCAGTTACCGCTACCCACTGCCGGCACCACGGTACTGAAGGAGCGGCTGCAATATATTCACGAGGCAGAAAAACCGGATGTGATCATACCCAATTTCGATGCGGAACTGCACAATTTCATCAAAATAAGCCAATGGATGCAGGAGGAGCTCAACATGGCCACCTTCCTTCCCTCACACGACGCGTTTGAGGAGCGCCAGAAAGCGGAACTGAACAAATTCGGCGAGAAATACGGGGTACGGGTGCCTGCCAGTCACATGATCTCCCAGGTTCAGGAACTGAAAAAGCTGGAGGAGGAGATAGACTATCCCATGGTGATCAAGGGCCGCTACTACGATGCCTACATCGTCTCTTCCCTTGAACAGGCATCTTCCTATTTTTACAAGATCGTCGCCAAATGGGGATATCCGGTCATTGTCCAGGAGTTTGTCAACGGCACAGAGGTAAACGTCACTGCGCTGGGCAACGGGAAAGGCACCTGTATTGGAGCCGTGCCGATGAGGAAACTCTATATCACCGACAAGGGTAAAGCCTGGTCGGGGATCTCGCTGGAGGACGACAAGCTGATGGAGATCTCACGCAATATCATTGAAAAAAGTCAGTGGCGGGGTGGTTGTGAACTGGAGTTTATCAAGACCCGGAAAGAAGAGTATTATCTCATTGAGATGAATCCCCGTTTTCCGGCGTGGGTTTACCTGGCAAACGGCTGCGGACAGAATCATGCCGAAGCACTGGTGAAGATGGCACTGGGTGAAGAAGTAAAACCGTTTACACAGTATAGGAGTGGAAAAATGTTTATCCGTTACTCCTATGATATGATTGTAGATATCTCTGAATTCGAGAAAATCTCAACTGCCGGTGAGAAATAACCGCTCGTGACATACCGGCGACGAGATCGTTCAACAACACACCGTAATATAAGGAAAACTTAACCTGTAGCAGAAATAAAAGATACAAAGATGAAACCAGACTATGAACGACCGGTGATTCAGAAGCTGAACACGGGTTTACTGAATAAGTTCGGCAGCAGAACAGAGCAGAGGCCAGTGAAACAGATTGAGGGAGTGGCGATCAGTGACCTGATGGATCAATATGGTTCACCCCTGTTTGTCATCAGTGAGAAAAAGATCCGTCAGACCTATCGCCGGGCGTTGAAAGCCTTCACCATGCGTTATCCGAAAGTACAGTTTGCCTGGAGTTACAAGACCAACTACCTGGATGCTGTCTGTCGTGTCTTTCATCAGGAAGGGAGCTGGGCAGAGGTGGTTTCAGGATTTGAGTACCGGAAAGCACTGGGAAACGGCGTACCCGGCAACCTGATCATCTTCAATGGCCCCGACAAGTCTGCTGATGATTTAATGAGGGCGGTCGACAATCGTTCACTGATTCATATTGATCACTTCGACGAGCTATACACGCTGATAGAGATTCTGGAAGAAACAGAAAAAAGAGCACGTGTAGCCATCCGCGTCACGATGGATACGGGCGTTTATCCGCAATGGGATCGCTTTGGTTTTAATTATGAATCGGGCGAGGCCTGGAATGCCATCATGAAAATCGCTACCCAAAAGAACCTCGACCTGGAAGGCCTTCACTGTCATATCGGCACCTACATGCTTACTCCCGGTGCCTATGCCGTTGCCACGCAGAAATTGTGCGAGCTGGCGCAGGTTACGGCAAACAAGACCGGCGTAAAGGTGAAATACATCGATATGGGAGGCGGATTTTGCTCTTCAAACACGCTCAAGGGCTCTTATCTTCAGGGAGTTGATATCATTCCCACCTTCGACGACTATGCAGAGGCCATCGTGAACACGATCATGCATTTCGGTTTCAGTCCCGATGAGCTGCCGCTGCTGATCCTTGAAACAGGACGCGCGCTGATCGATGAAGCCGGATATCTGCTGGGCACGGTGCTGGCAACCAAACGCCTCTCCGACGGACGACGAGCCACCATACTGGACATCGGTGTGAACATCCTCTTCACCTCTTTCTGGTATAATCACCGTATATCTCCGGCACAGGAGTTCACACAGCATGCCGAAGAGATGGCACTTTACGGACCGCTGTGCATGAATATCGACTGTATCCGCGAGAGTGTAAGCCTGCCACTGCTGAAGAGAGGTGACAGGGTAGTAATCCATGAGGTGGGTGCATACAACATGACACAATGGATGCAGTTCATTACACTACGTCCCAACGTGGTGATGATCGATACGACCGGGAAGGTGAATCTGATACGCGAGAACGAAACAATGGAAAGCATCGTGGAACAGGAGCGTTTGCCTGATCATCTGCAAAATTTCAACCTTTAAGACAGGGAATATAAGCAGTAAAGAAGATATGGGGTGGCAGATTCAATCCAACGGACAATTACACCTGAACGGCATCGTCCACAGCTATGCCCAGATATTTTTTTCTCAGCACAATGCATATGGCATTTTGCTGTTGCTCCTGAGCATGCTTGACTTCCGGCTCGGTACAGGAGGCCTTGCCGCCGTGGCAATGACAAACCTTCTGGCCCATCTGCTTGGCTTCTCCAAAGCGAAAATAAATTCCGGACTGTATGGTTTTAACGCCATCTTTATCGGCATCAGCATGGTATACAAGTTTCATTTCAATCTTCCCTTTGGTATTCTTTTTATCTTGGCTGTTATCCTCGGCTTCATGCTGACCATATGGTTCGAAACCATGTTCGCGAAACATCAGATACCCATACTCACCCTCCCGTTTGTGTTCACGCTCGCACTGGTCGATCTCTCCTTTAATACATTCACCTATATCATACCCATTCTGCCGTTCGAGCGGTTTACGGTGTTGCTGGCAGAACAGATGCAAGTACCCTGGTATGATGCCGTACACGTCCTCGATCATCTGCAGCTGCCACAAATGCTCTACTACTATCTGAAGACAATGGCTTCCATCTTCTTTACAGACAGCATCCTGGTGGGAGCAATACTGGTGATCGCGTTGCTTTACCATTCAAGAATTAAATCGACAGTCGCCTTTCTGGGCTTTTTCTTTGCGTTTGTGACCAGTAAGCTGATGGGGGTTGATATCCGTGAACTGACACAGGATCTTGCCGGGGTCAACTACATCTTCTGGGGAATGGCCATCGGCAGTTTTTTCATTGTCCCCAACAGCTACAGCTATCTACTCGTGATAGGGCTCACTCCTGTCCTCTTCCTGTTCTACACGGGTATCGAGAACCTGATAGCAGGTATCGGCATCTCCTCCTATACCCTCTCCTTCAGCCTGCTGTCGATGCTCGTACTGTATATTCTTAAACAACGGAGCAATAACCGTTTTTTTATCTTTCCCTTCATTCAGTACTACAATCCCGAGAAGACAGTATACAAAAACGTCAATTACATGCAGCGCTTCGGTCAGGGCATGCTCTTCAAATTTCAACTCCCGTTTCTCGATAAGTGGACGGTGAGTCAGGGGTATGACGGGGGCATCACCCATCTGGGGGAATGGGGCAAAGCCCTCGATTTTGTAATTACCGACGAAGAGGGAAAGAGCTGCTTCGGACAATGCGCCCAAAAGGAGGAGTTTTATTGTTATAACAAGCCGGTGCTGGCCCCCGCCGACGGCTATGTCTACATGATTAGTAACATCACCGATGAAAATACCATCAACAATGTGGACACGGAGAAAAACTGGGGAAACAGCATTGTCATTAACCATCTGAATGGTCTTTATACACAGATGAGTCATCTCAGGAAGGATAGCTTCAGGGTACGCATCGGTGATTATGTAAAAAAGGGGACAGTAGTGGCCGCCTGCGGTAACTCGGGACGCTCCCCCGCGCCGCATCTACATTTCCAGGTACAGTTGACACCGGAAATAGGTGCGATGACCCACCCCTACCCCTTCGGCTATTTTTTTGAAGAACATGACAACAAACCGGTTCTCCGTATCGGGGAAACGCCCAAAGAGGGGAGCATCATCTATAATGTACCTCTTTCATCACTGGCCAGTGAAGCCATGCAGGCCAAGCCGGGCAGATTGCTCCGCGTGAAACAGGAGAATGAAGCATGGTTGTGGAGAATTGCGACAGATGCCTATAACAAAACTTACATTCGCTGCGATAAAACCGGGTCGACAGCCTACTTCGAGAATGACGGAACACTATTCTATTTCACCGATTTCGAAGGAAAGAAATCGTCTCCCCTCTACTTTTTTTATCGAAGCTGCTTCAAACTGCTGCTGTCCAATGAAAAAGGAATTACAATAAAGGACTGGGTACCGCTTACGAAAGAACATCCTGTGGGAACGAAATGGATCCAGGATTTTCTCTCTCCCTTCATTCTGTTTACCCGCATACGGTACGAGTCGGTACTCTCTGAAGCAGACAATATTCATTATCCGGAGAAAATTGGTTACCGCATTACGACGAAAACATCGTTCCTCCATTTCTTACATCAAAGAAAAGAGGTAACGGTGAGCATCACCAGAAAAAAAATAGAGATTAACGCACAAAAACGGATATTATGTATCGACTGGGAATAACATTTCTTACCGTTATCCTGGTAATCTCTTCCCTGCGTGCTCAGGATAGCCTGCACCCTGAGCAGATGGATAGTCTGACCAGGATTAATAATCTGCGTATGACGCAGACCGACAGTCTCACCTACCGCCAGTACCTGGACGGGGATTACCGGAGTCTGATCGGAACAAGCCGTAAAGCTCGTCGAGAGGGTATCAGTTTCTACTATCTCGACTACCGTACGGCTATTGCCTATTATGCGCTGAAGAACTATGCAAAGGCAGCGACGTTTTACAAGAAAACGCTTTCAGAAACGCCGGACGATCCTGCTCTGAAGGAGAGTCTATACTATGCCTATCTGCTGAGCGGACAGAAAGAAAATGCAGCCATCCTCGCCAAGACAATGGCTCCTCATACACAGGCCACTGTCGGGTATACCCCATCGGTGATGGATAAGATATCTCTTTCCGGTGGTTATATGACCAACGACAATAGGCCAGGCACACATACTATCGTAGGGTTTGACTCGCTCAACCAATACCAGAATATGATTTTCTCCACCCTGGGTGTCGGGTTCAAACTATCAGAACGGACAAAATTCAAGCTGGGATACCAGCTGTATAATACCCGCTTTCAGCGATCCGCCGGTACAACGGTGATAATGGAAGACAATCTTTCACAACATCAGCTGGTCGCAGCCTTGGAGTTCTTCTCTCCCTCCAATATAACCTGGGGGGTTGCCGGAGGATATTACAACATAGGGAAACCCGGCAACATCTCCATCATGGCAACAGGTCAAGGTGCTGCAAGAGGCTATGGAGCACCGTTCTCCTACAACACTTCAAGCGGAAAGAGAATTTCAGCCTATTCGCTGCTTGCCTTTCTCAACAAACGGTTTACCTATGCGCTCCCGGAAATTGCCGTGGCTTATTCCAACTTCGGGGAAACAGATCAATATCAGGCAAAAGGCTCGCTTACATACTATCCGCTGGGGAACCTCAACTTCTATGGGATTAGTACTGCTGCCCTTGTTTACACCCCCAATGGATGGTTCAGGAAACAATACATACTATCTCAGCATTTCGGGATGAAACTGTCGGGACCAATATGGCTGGATGCAAATGCCAGCCTCGGGAACCATTTGAATTATATTACCGAACGTTCGTTTCAGGTATATGATACCTACGATCCTATCAAGGCACTGGCGGGTCTCTCCCTCTCCTGGTATCTCAGGAAAATAACGATGAACGCGGGGTATCAATGGCAGCAAAAAGAGGGATATGCCTTTTCAGAAATCAATTATACCACATACAAATACAATAATCACCTTGTAAACATCGCATTGTCATGGAACTTTTAAATAAAAAAACGGGGATACTTATTCTCCTGCTGCTACTCTCAGTGGGTGTCAATGCCCAGGTAGATCCATCGCAGATATTTGCCGCCAGCTATCGTTATGAATCGTCGGGCGACTATGAAAAGGCGATAGGTGAACTGAACGGCGTGAACGGTTACGACTACCACAAGTCGCTGCGTCTGGGATGGCTCTATTATCTCTCAAAAGACTACGAAACAAGTAAGAAGTTTTATCAACAGGCCGTAAAACTGGAGCCACAGGCTGTGGAAGCCTTGCTGGGTCTCTGTTATCCACTGGAAGCACAGAAAAACAGTGATGAGTTGGAAAAGGTGTACAAGCAAATCCTCACCCTCGACAAGATGAACTCGAAAGTGAACTACGCACTGGGAAATATCTACTATTACAGGAAAGATTTCCTGCAGGCAGAGATTTATTTCGACAAGATACAACGCATGTATCCCTTCGATTACTATTCCACCCTGATGTGCGGTTGGACAAAATATTTTCTTGGCAAGAAGAATGAAGCAAAACGGCTCTTCAATATCGTGCTGATCATCTCCCCGGCTGACCAGTCGGCAAAAGATGGACTGAATCTGTTGAAATAAGATTTAAGCGGTTCTTCCCGCAAAAGACGGCAGCTTCATATTGATAGATTGAGAGCCGCAGGCGAATCTAACAAAGTCTTTTCGCATGTAAAGCCATTTAGTAAAAAACTAAAAAACGGAGACAAGTGAAATGAGTAACCCATTAAATCGAAAAAAGCACCTACCGATTTTGATCGGCAAGTGCTTGGCATTGTAGTGACCCCGGAGGGGCTCGAACCCTCGACCCATTGATTAAGAGGCCGCAAACATAATATATCGATTCTTACCGATATATATTATTTATCTGTTTTTCTGCTATTTATGATTTTCACCAATGTTAATTTTATCTATATATTTGGTTATTTTTCGATGTTTCTCTACATTTGTATGACCTATGTATGACCCAATTTATTTTGTAATGCTTTGATAAACTATACATTTAGCGGGGTGAAAATTTCACTGGTTCGGAAAATAAAGAACGGCAGGAACAAAAATGAGCAACCAATCTATTGGCGCGTTACTTTTCTGCGTAAACAATCTTACTATTTTACCGGGTTAAAGTACGATGATCAGGAATGGGATGCTTTCTTAAATCGTAATCTGAAAAAACACGCTGAGACAAAGGCCTTGTTAGACAAATACTTTCACTCTACCATCAAGCCGATTATCGATGATCTGGCATCAAATAATCAATTCACCCTTGCAGCCTTCAATTCAAGATTTCTGAATATTGACACACAAGAGATCACCGTGAATCAAGCTTTTAAAAATAAGATCGATTACCTGGAAAGTGAATTCAGGCTGGGCAGTGCAGGGGTATACAAAGCTACCATAAAAGCGTTGATGCGGTTCAAGCATTTCAAGCAACTCAAAAATCGTGCTGATAAAAATGCATTCATCGCACTCTGTAGAGAGAAGCGACATGTTACCATCGGGAAAGATGTCCTGGATATTGAGCATACAATCCGTTTTGAGGAGATAACCCCCGGGTTCCTGGAAGAGTGCGAGAAGTTCTGGTTCGAGACTGAGATCTCTCCTGCCACGATGGGAATCTACATGAGGACATTGAGGGCAATCATTAACAATAACAGGGGCGATAAACCGTATATCGATGCAGAGAAGTACCCCTTTGGTGTGTCGAGGGGTAAATATGCCATTCCGGAGGGAGGCAGGAGAGAGATCGCATTATCGATTGAACAGATATGGAAGATTGAGGATTACCAGACAGAAAATGTAATGCTGGCCACAGCGCGCGACATATTCGTATTCATGTTCTACTGCAACGGATTAAATTTCGGGGACCTCTGCCGGTTGCGGTATGAGAACATCGATGTGTCGAACAATGAAATCGTCTTTCAGCGAAAAAAGACACTGAGAAAAACAGCAAAGCCCACATTTATTTACGTGCCAATCCTTCCTCCGATGATTGAAATAATCAACCGGCAAGGGAACAAGGATCAGGATGGATATATCTTCCCCTTCCTGAATGGCATTGAACCAACTAATAGCAATGAGCGAAAAATCATCAACGCGATGAGACTCAGTTTAGACCAGATCAACACATCACTCAAACAAATAGCAAATGAGCTGGGGCTGGATCCGGAATTATCGTCCTCCTATACCAGGAACAGCTACATCACCCATCTCACCAGTGAATTACTTGTGAACCCGATTGTAGTAAGAAAGATGGTCGGCCACAGTACCAGGAAAGATGTCACTGCCGGCTATGTGAAGCTGACAGCCAAGAAGCGGAGAGAGATCAATATGAAGCTGCTGAATCCGGAGAAGAGATATACAGCGATCAATTCAGGCAGAGTGATTTCGCAATAAACTTGTTGCCTTTTTATCCATTATAATCAGTTGTGAAATATTAGTGATTACTTTCGTTGTTTATCTGAATATTTGTTAGTTTTGTATTTATATAACCCTGGTAATGATGATAAACATATGTTTCAACCGATGCTTCCGGATTTAACATCGCATATACTCAAAAACAGGTTTAATGCACTCTGCAAAGCTTTTTAACCAGCTCGAACCTCTTCACAGCTTGACAAAAGCGTTCAATGTTCGATTCAATCGGTTACACGCCCAGCAATCCGGCAAATTTTATTTTGGTGAACATTAGAAGCATTTTGGTGGCAATTACTAAAAAATGGAGAATCTGAGAATCTTAATGAGAATACATTAATAGTTAATGAGATATGTTGACCTATTATGAACTTATAGAATTAAGGGATAAATTGACTAATGAAGATATTTCGTTAGAACATGCAAAAAAAATATTTTGGAGTAAATTCAACGAAGGTGAAAAAGCTTGGCATTCAAAAGATTGGAAAGATAGAAGAACTAAAGTTCTCAAAGACAAATGTGAAATATGTGGTAGCAGAGAAACACTTACTTTACAGCATCTTTCCCACCCCAAAAAATACTACGAATATGAGAGAGTTGTTACCAGAAAATATACCCAATCTCTTCGAGAATCATATACTATCATTAACAAAAGTGATTTTGGTGAACACATAGAAAAAAGATATGATTATGTTCCTGTTCCTTTGTGTCCTAATTGTAAGAATAAATATCCCAACAAGAGAAAGAGAAAAATACCACAATATCTATGTACAGAATGCCGATACGAGTTTAATGAACCAATTTACATGTCGGTAGATGAACTTATTGATATATTTTATAAAAAAGAAGAAACTGCTGAAGTTAGAGATAAGTGTTTTATTTCAAAAGATAAATGGAAAAATCAGCATAACTTATCTCAAGTAAAATATTGGTTACAGAGAGAAAAGGTAAAAGCCAAAAATGATGAAATAATAATGAAGGATGCATTTTTGCTCTACTTAGAAGACAACATCAAATATCTTTCCTTTGTGGATACAATTACTGCGTGTAAAAAATGTGCATATAATTTTGATATAAACAACATGGAATTATGTCCCAAATGTAAAGAATATTATAAAAGCATTAAGTATCCAACCTGTATTCAATGTTTGCCCGAAGAAAAGCGAAAAGCGGTATTAGATTCTATTGAATTTGGAAAAGAAATGCAAGAAATGCACAAAAAGCTTGGCATAGACTAATTAGCATCAAAATATGTAATCATTGAGGTAAAGTAAAATAGCGATATTTACCACACAAAATAAAAAATCCCATCATGAAGAAAATTTATTTATCAAACAAGAATCATTTCGGGCAAGTGTTTAAAATTATATCTGTGTTTTTTTTATTTGGATCCCTGTTGGGATGTGCTACTGGCTCTACAATCGTTACCGGGACGAAAAAATCACCGATTAGCTCAGATGAGGTAAAAATTTATCTCGATCCCCCAGCGGAATACGAAAGTATTGGACTTATTGAAGTTTCCAGTGGTATTGTTTTTTCCAGACAAGCAGCAATGAATGAAGCAATGAAAGAGATAAAGTCAAAAGCAGCCAAGATTGGAGCTAATGGGGTGCTTTTAACCAATACAGGAAGCAAATCAGGAGGGACAACAGGCTATTACTCCAACGGAATCTATATTGGTGGCGATTCGAGTGATAAGATACTCGCACAAGGACGAGCAATATATGTTATTAGAGAATAAAATAACAGTATAACTTAAAATCACACCTAACAAGGAATTGTGATTAGCATCAGACATGCTGAATCTCGGAAACCTCTTCCGTTGAGGTATAAGAACATAGATGCGATAAATATTATACTCGTTCTTCACCGGGAAAAGACGCTGAGAAAAACAGCGAAACCAACTTTTATTTACGTGCCAATCCTTCCTCCGATGATTGAAATCATCAACCGGCAAGGAAACAATGATCAAGATGGATATATCTTTCCCTTTCTGAATGGCATTGAACCCACTGATAATAATGAGCGGAAAATCATCAACGCGATGGGGCTTAATTTAGAACCGATCAACACATCACTCAAACAGATAGCGAATGATCTAGGACTGGATCCGGAATTATCGACCTCCTATACCAGGAACAGCTACATCACCCACCTCACAAGTGAATTACTTGTGAACCCAATCGTGGTTAGAAAGATGGTCGGCCATAGTACCAGGAAAGATGTCACTGCCGGCTATGTGAAGCTGACAGCCAAGAAGCGGAGAGAGATAAATATACAGTTGTTGAACCCAGAGAAAAGATATACAGCGATTAATTCAGTCAGAGTGATTTAGTATTCTTCAGATTGTAGACTATCATATTCTAAACTTTAGAGAGATATTATTGATTTTTTTCGTTATTTGTCTAAATATTTGTTAGTTTTGCATCTATAAGCTTAGTACTGATGAGAAACTTATGTTTCCACCTCTGCATTTGAATTAAATGAATCTTTCGTAAATACCTTCCATTTGAAAGGATATACGAATGTTTACGAATGTTTTATATCTGATATTTACGAAATTAGTATATTTATTGCGTAAAAAACGCGTTGAACTAAACCTGTCGGTAAATTAGAATAGTGATAATTTTGAAGCGTAATAACTCCAATTAATTATCATTATGAATCTAAACAAAACATTCGAGAGTTTGCAGATCAAGGAGATGCAAATTCGC
>Ga0228535_1000754_pt1 | contig 75202 bp, 71 predicted proteins | sample SJ1metagenome_FD_168457 | JGI IMG/M metagenome (GOLD analysis project Ga0228535, IMG submission 168457) | Enriched culture of PCE-dechlorinating microbial communities from Ithaca, New York, USA - SJ1 | ecosystem: Engineered > Modeled > Simulated communities (microbial... > Unclassified | place...
GTTGAGGGTTATACTTTGTTTGACTGTTACGGTCATTGGAAGTTCCTTTCTTTTCGTTTTTCGCAAAAACTTATTGTATTGGAACTTCCTCTTTTTTTCCTTGACTACGGACTTTTGAAACGCACACGCTGCTGTCGGGCGGGCAGAAAAAAAGCCGGCAGAAAGTCTCTGCCGGCTTGAATTATCCTTCAGGGCTCAACTTAAGCCGAGGATTTTCCCGTTTTCGAAGTCAATGTCAATATCGTAGTATGCCGGCCGGGTCGGCAAGCCGGGCATGGTGCTCATCGTCCCCAGCAGCGGGTAGAGGAAGCCCGCCCCAATGGATGCGCTGATATCCCGGATGGGGATGCGGAAGCCTTTGGGCACGCCCTTCAAGGCCGGGTCGTGGCTGAGCGAGAGGTGGGTTTTCGCCATGCAAATAGGCAGTTTGTCGTAACCCAGGCGGGTGTATTCTTTGATGCGCGCCTCGGCTTGCTCGCTGTAATCCACCCCATCAGCGCCGTAGACTTCGCGCGCGATGGTTTCAATCTTCTCTTTGATGGAAGCCTCGAGCGGGTATAGGAAGGCAAATTTTGAGGGCAGGTTGGCGGCTTTCATCACGGCTTCGCCGAGTTCCACCGCGCCAGCCCCGCCGCGGGAATAATGGTCGCAGATCACCGCGTCCACCACGCCCTCTTCGCGCACCGCAATCTGGCGCACCAGCTCCAGTTCCGCGTCGGTGTCCGTGGGGAAGCGATTGATAGCCACTACAACCGGAATGCCAAACTTGGCGGCGATGCGGCAGTGTGCCAGAAGGTTATCCACGCCGGCGCGCACCAGCTCAAGATTCTCGTTGGTGTATTCCGCGGCGAGCGGCGTTCCAGCCGTCACTTTCGGTCCGCCGCCGTGCATCTTGAGCGCCCGAACCGTCGCCACCAATACCACCGCGTTGGGGATATTGCCGGAATAGCGGCATTTGATGTCAAAAAACTTCTCCATGCCCATATCCGCGCCAAAGCCGGATTCTGTGATGACATAGTCTGCCAGCTTCAGGGCGACCATGTCGGCAATGATGGAGCTGTTGCCGTGCGCGATGTTGGCGAACGGCCCGGCGTGCACCAAAACGGGCGTGCCTTCCAGCGTTTGCATCAGGTTGGGCTTGATAGTGTCTTTCATCAGCACGGTCAGCGCGCCGGCCACGCCCAGGTCTTCCGCGGTGATGGGTTCCTGGCTGCGGCTTTGCCCGATGACAATTCTGCCGATTCGCGCGCGCATGTCCACCAGGCTGGTGGAGAGCGCCAGAATGGCCATCAGTTCGCTCGCGACGGTGATGGTGTAGTTGGTGCGCAGTTCAAAGCCTTTTTCTTCCGGGCCCTGCCCGATGGTGATTCCGCGCAGCATGCGGTCGTTCACGTCCACGCCGCGCCGCCAGGTGACGGTGGCGGGGTCAATATCCAACCTTGCGAAGCGCGCCTGCTCTTCAGGGCTCAATTTGTCGGGGTCGGTCTCCGTAATTCCCAACTTCTTGAGGCGGCCTTGCATCCCAACCGAAAAGTGGCGCTTGCCGCGCTTGTCTGCCGGGCAAAGGCGGTCAAACAGCGCCTTGTCGCTCTGGCTGGATTCGTGGAACATGCGCGTGTCTATGGCCGCGGCGAGCAGGTTGTTGGCGGCGGTGATGGCGTGGATATCGCCGGTCAGGTGCAGGTTGAAGTCTTCCATCGGGATGACCTGCGAGTAGCCGCCGCCGGCAGCCCCGCCCTTGATGCCAAAGGTGGGGCCCTGTGAGGGCTGTCGGATGCAGGTGATTACGCGCTGCCCAAGGTGCGCGCCCAAAGCCTGGCTGAGACCGACGGTGGTGGTAGTTTTTCCCTCACCCAACGGGGTAGGCGTGATTGCGGTGACGTCGATATACTTCCCGTCCGGGACGTCCTTCAAACGTTCCAACACCTCCAGCTTAATTTTTGCCTTGTAATCCCCGTACAGCTCAATTTCTTCCGGCAGTAAACCGGCTTCATCGGCCACCTGCGCAATCGGTTTGAGCACAGCCGCCTGAGCGATGTCAATATCGGCGGGGACTGGCTGCCGAAGCTCCAGAGGGGTGGGAATAAAACGGCGCAATCCTGGTTTTTGCTTGAAAGAGCTCATATTTCTCCTTTGTTTACTGCCCGATTATTGCCGACACCGGCAAGGTGGCAGATGCGTATACGGTAAATGTTTCGGGGTCGCCCAGGAAGGCGACGGGCACAGCCGCGCTCAGGGAGCCGTTGGGCGGCACGCGGTCGGTCAGGATTTGCCCGCCGCCGACGATTTTCCCCTGCTGGTCTTTAATCACGACCGAGACCAACACCGTGGAAATTCCCGCGTTCAGGTTGTTTAACACGTTTACGCGCACGAGCGGGCTCTCTCCTTCAAGGTCCAGCAGCGGTTGGGTGGTGGAAAGCGGGTTGTACGCCAGCGCGTACTCCCCAAATTCGCCCGGCACAATCAGCAGGTCCACCTGGTTGGGGACGACTGTTTTTGGCAGCCGCAGCAGACCGGGCGAAAAGTTCAGCGTCTCGCCCGGGAGAATCATGTTGATGAAATCCTTCGCCACCAGGCACACCCGCCCCTGGTTGTCTGAAACTGTCAGGATATAGTACGTGCCGGTGAGGACCCGGTCTGTGATATTCGTCAGGACGGCGCCGCCGGCCAGCTGACCGGAGCTTGTCGTCACAAAGCCCCAGTTCTCCACCTTGATGTTATTCCACCATTTTCCCCCTTCCAGGGAGGCGGAATAGGCGGAAAGCGCGGGAAAAATCTCCACGCGCGCGGGGGCTTCCTTCACCACAGCCGGCACGCTGACTCCGACAGTATCTTTGGGCGGGACAAACTCCATGTAGCCGCTCCCACCGCCCACAATCTCCCCTTTCGCGTTATAAGCCACCGCGTTGATAGAAACTTCCGTGTAGGTGATGTCATCCGCGTTTTTAAGCCAGCCGGTCAGCTGCGCGGAGGCTTCGTCCACCAAAAATGCCGGGCTGGTGATTGTAAAAGGCTGCTGCAGCTTCAGCTTTGCGTCCGGGGTACTGCCGGTAAAGCGCAGCTCCACCGAGGCGGCTTCGGCGCCTGAAAGCAGGTCAAATTCGCGCACCAGCGCGCTGGTTTGGCGCGGCAGAAGCCAGGGAATCGCCCCGAATTCCTGCGCCAGGCGGCTGCCGTTGGCATCCAGGACAAGCAGCTCATACTGCACATCGCGCAGGGCGGTGTTTTCCAGGCGGTTCTGGAACTTGGCAGCCACCACCAGTTGATTATCCAGTTGGACTTGCTGAAGCTCGCTGATTTGGACCGGGTTGGGCGTCTCAAAATTGATGGTCGCGGTCGGGTTGAATGGGACGGGCGAAGGCGTCCAGGTAGGTTCGCCGGGCTGGGGCGTGTTGGGCGCGAGACTGGGCGTGGGGGTTTGAGCCGCGGGCGTGATTTTTGGGGCGCAGGCAGCGCACAAGGCCAGGATGAGCAGGAGGGAGATAGCGACTCGGAGTTTTTCGGGCATCAGTTCCCCCTTATGGTTGGCCTACCATATGAAAGCCCCACAAAGGTCCTTCTACATAACTCAGGTAGATTGACTGGGGTCAAACGATCGTTGGGGGCTCTCATCGTCAGTTTTTCTTTCCTATTGGCCATGGGGCGCGCAAACAAGCGCGTTGGCCTTCAGTAATTTTACTATTGTTTATGGCATTCTGGATTGGGTTAGATCGGGTCTTAGCCACTGAAAGTACACTCAGCAGACAACTCTTTCATTGAGATGACACAGGCCTTTCATGCAAAATAAATTTACGACAACGATGACGTTTATCAGCTTGTGGTAAAATGTTTTTCTGACTATGAAAACTAGCATCTTCATTTTTTGCTGGATCGGTGCAGTTTGATATTATCCCAGCGTATCATCATAAGGCAGGCGGGAATATGAAAATCGTCTATATCGCAGGACGTTGGGATCCAAGAATGCAAAATGAATACAGCGGGAATGATTTCGGCGCCTATCAATCACTGCTAAACGAACCTGATATCGCGCTTATCCTGGCAGGCCCGTTTAATTATTCACCTGGATTGATTGAACGCAGCCTGGCAGGACCATATCGCCAAATAACAGGCAAACGTCTTTTCAAATACCCGCTGACTTATCCGCTTCAGTGCGCGCGGGAACTCCAGAAACTGCTGGAGGAAACCAAACCGGACCTGATCTTCTCGCGCTACAGCGCCCCGCTGGCAGAGCTGAAGCTGAACGCGCCGCTGGTCTACATGTGCGACTCGATTGTACCGTTCACCCAGGAGCTTGCCGCTGAGTTTTCGAAACCGGCTTACCGCCTCATGGAGAGATGGGAACGCGAGGTGATTGAAAAAGCGCAGCGCGTTATCACTTATAGCCAGGCAAACGCGGACCTAATCGTTTCCGCTTACGGTAAGCCAGCCGAAAAAGTGACGGTCTTTCCCATCCCCGCGGTTGTGCCCGCGTCGCTACGCGCGGATTTACTCGAGGAGCACAAAATCCTGAATATGCCGCTCCGCCTGCTCTTTGTTGGGAAGCGTGCTCACCTGCGTGGACTTGACCGCGCCATCGACACTGTGCGGCAATTGAACGCGGAGGGGATCCCCGCGGAGCTGCGCGTTGTGGGGATGGCGGGCACGGATGAGGAGTACGTCCGCTTTATGGGTGTTTTTGACAAGGAAAGCCCCGAAGGGGTAGCAGCCTACTTCGCCAACTTCAAGTGGGCCCAGCTGCTGCTGCATCCCGCCCGTTTTCATGCGGCGGGCATCGTCATCAGCGAGGCAGCGGCTTTTGGAGTGCCCGCGCTGACGAACGCGGTTGGGGGCCTGGCGACTACGGTGTTGGACGAGCGGACCGGGCTTGTTTTACCAGCGGGGAGTCCTGCCGCGGCTTATTGCAATGCGATTAAGACATTGATGCTGGAGCCTTTGCGATACCAGAAGTTATGTATCAACGCTCGACTGCGCTTTGACGCGGAGCTGGATTGGGAAAAAGCAGGGGAAAAGCTAGTAGGAATTGTGCGCGGGGTATGCTTGAGTATTTAGCACCGTTGTCGTCCCTTCGTGTGAGGACAGGCTTCGGGCTTGATGATATTTTACTATTATTTTGAAGTGGAGTGGGCATTTGGCGCCTGCTCTTTCGCGCCTGCGGTTGGTGGGATGGCAGTCCTGGGGTCGGCTGGGAAGACCGGGCTAACTCGTGCATCCTTTTGTTCGCATTTTGTCCGCGGCTGCGATAGACTTGGGGTCTGCATTACCGTTTTTTCTCAGACCGGAGCCAACAAATGCCAATAAAAATCAAAAGAATTTACGAAGCCTACAACCCGGATGACGGGCAGCGGATTTTGGTTGACCGCATCTGGCCGCGCGGGGTCTCCAAGGAGGCAGCCCATCTGGATGAATGGCTGAAAGAACTGGCGCCCAGCACGGACATGCGCGACTGGTTTGGGCACATCCCGGAACGCTTTGACGAGTTTCGTGAGCGATACCATGCCGAACTGGACCAAAACCCCACAGCGCAGGCGGATATCCGCAAAATCCTGGAAAAAAGCCGGAGCGGCCAGGTCACCTTGCTCTATTCCGCCAAAGATACCGAGCACAACCAGGCGGTTGCGCTGCTGACGTATATTCAGAAGAAAGCCGCGCGCGCCTAACAGCGGCTGCCTTCCCACTTTCGGGTGCGATAACTAGCCCGGGTGGTAACGAAACCTCGAGCTCGCTGGTGACTTCAGCACGCAATGAATTTGTCCGCGGGTCCCCGGCGTTCGTGAAGGTCCCCGGAACATGATTTATAGATTTTTGGAATCCATTCGGTCGTCTGCATTATAAGGTACCCTGTGTGCGGGCCTCGTACTCAGAGACTTCGCAAGACCGAGAATACCTGATGCGTGTGAGAGCAGTGTTAGGCATTTATCTGAGAATTCAGGGTAATATTACATGTCCGATAAGGGATAAACAAAGGAGGAAAAAATGGCGGTATATAGTATTCCTTTTGAATTGGAAGAGATCCTGGCGGAGGTCAGAGGAAAATTTCAGAAGATATTAGTGATAGGGTGCGGTGGATGTACGAATGAGTCACTCGCGTATATCCATAAGATCCCAATTACCAATGTTAACGGCCACGAGTTAACGCCTATCGCCACAAATGAAGAATTAGAAAAAATCCAAACGAGATTGCTTGAGGCTGGTTTCGACGTTCGGACGACAACCTTTCCTCGAGACTGGGATGCTCTTTGCCTCCGGCAAGAAGGGAAAACCTTCCAGTACAACCCACACCTGGATTTTTCGCCAGAGGTAATTCTTGCGTTATCTTGTCCCGCGGGAAAATTTAGCATAGAAGAGGGGTTTGAAAACAAAACTCCCGTGATCAAAATCACCAGGCAAATCGGGCATTTAGCATATTATTCCTATAATGATGCTGAAGGATTTCAATGGATTGATCCGGAGAGAACGAAGATATTTCCTTACGACTAGAAAAAAGGCATCATGAAGGTGGTTATGCCCTGCACAAGCCCAGCCCGCCCGGCTTGCGCTTTTTCCTTTTTTGGTATAATATTCGCTTGTGACTAGTCCGGTGAGCGGTTCAGGCTGCTTGCCAGGAGACTTGCATAAATTCTTTCAGGAGCAGACGTCATGTCTTTAAACCAAACCGAAAAAACCGAAATAATCAAGAAGTACGAACGCCAGCCCGGTGATACCGGCTCGCCTGAGGTGCAAATCGCCCTGCTGAGCGCGCGCATCACCCAGCTCACCAACCACTTGCGCGTCAACCGCCACGATGAAAGCTCGCGCCGCGGGCTGCTCAAACTGGTCGGTCAGCGCCGCCGCTTATTAGCATATCTTCGCCAAAAGGATTACGATCGTTTCCTCGCCATTACCGAATCCCTCAACATTCGGAAAAAGTAGTAAGCCACCGTTTTTCCACGGCGATCCAACCGCGCAGAATGGTCCGCAAGCAGTACAAACCGCTTGCGGACTTGAACTGACGCGGTTATTATTGGATTAATCAAACTTAGCCAGTCGGGTATTGAAAGGTGATTATCAAACCTGATCATCAGCTTTCAGTCCCTGTACTGGCGCAACCAGTCGAAAGGACACAATGAAACCTCAAGCTATTTATTTTAAAACCACCCTGGGTGGCAAAGAACTGACCTTTGAAACCGGCAGGCTTGCCAGGCAAGCTGGCGGTTCGGTCACCCTGCGTCAGGGCGATTCGATTATCCTGGCGGCGGCTACCATGGGCGGCGTTCGCGAAGGAACCGATTTCTTCCCGCTCACCGTGGACTACGAAGAGCGTATGTACGCCGGCGGACGCATCCCCGGTTCTTTCTTTCGCCGCGAGGGACGACCGAGCACAGACGCCACTCTGATCGCGCGTCTGACCGACCGTCCGCTGCGACCGCTTTTCCCGGAGGGCATGCGCAACGAAGTGCAGGTCGTCCTGATGTCGCTTTCCGCGGATACTGAAAATCCGCTGGATATGCTGGCCATCAATGCCGCCTCGGCCGCGCTGATGATTTCGGACATCCCGTTTGGCGGCCCGGTCGGCGCGGTGCGCGTTGGCTGCGTGGAAGGCCAACTGGTGGTGAACCCTTCGCTCTCCGAAATGGAAATCTCCACGCTGGATTTACGTGTGGCCGGCACCCGCGAAGCCATCCTGATGGTGGAATGCGGCGCGCAGGAAGTCAGCGAAGCCTTGATGGTGGAAGCCCTGCAGCTTGCCCACCAGGAAATTCAGGGCGTCGTCGAACTTCAGGAACGCATGGCGCGCGAAGTTGGCAAACAGAAGAAGGAAGTGGAACTTAAGGTTCTGGCCCCCGAACTCATCGCTCAGGCTCGCGCCAGCATTGAAGCCCGCCTGAAAGCTATCCTGGATCTGCCCTACAGCAAAGAAACTATGTACGGCGGAACAGCCGACCTGCGCAAAACCTATCTGGAAGAAGCCGGCGCTGGCGCGGAATTGACCCCCGAGCAGACCGCCGCTTTCGGCGCCGCGTTTGACGCGGCCGAAAAAGCCATTGTGCGCGACAGAATTTTGTATGACGGCAAGCGCCCCGATAACCGCGGCATCGCCGAGGTTCGCGAAATCACCTGCGAAGTGGACATCAGCCCGCGCGCGCACGGTTCGGGGCTCTTCACCCGTGGTGAGACCCAGGTGCTCACACTGGCCACCCTTGGCACCCCAAAGGAAGCCCAGGAGTTGGACAACCTGGTAGAGACTGAATCCAAACGCTATATGCACCACTATAACTTCCCGCCATACAGCACCGGCGAGGTGAAACGCCTGGGCGGGCAGTCCCGCCGTGAAATCGGGCACGGTGCCCTGGCGGAACGCGCCCTTGTGCCGGTTATTCCGGACGAGAAAAGCTTCCCCTATACCCTGCGCCTGGTTTCCGAGGTGCTCGCTTCCAACGGTTCTTCTTCCATGGCGTCTGTTTGCGGCTCTACCCTGGCGCTGATGGATACCGGCGTACCGATTAAGGCGCCGGTCTCCGGCGTCGCGATGGGCTTGATTAAATCCGACGACCGCTACGTCATCCTGACTGATATCCTCGGCGCGGAAGACCACCTGGGCGATATGGACTTCAAGGTCGCTGGCACACGCGAGGGCATCACCGCCCTGCAAATGGATATCAAAATCGCGGGCATCACCCCTCAAATTATGTCGGAAGCCCTGGAACGCGCCCGCGCGGCCCGCTTCAGCATCCTGGATATCATGCTGCAGACGATTGCCGCGCCTAACCCAAGCCTGAAACCGCACGCTCCGCGCATTGAAACCGTGAAAGTTCCTGTGGACAAAATCGGAGCGATTATCGGACCCGGCGGCAAAAATATCCGCGCGCTGCAGGAAGAGACCCACACGAAGATTGATATTGACGATGACGGCACGGTCTACATCGCTTCCACGGACGGCGTGGGCTTTGAACAAGCCAAGGAACGCATCTTAAGCATGGTTGAAGTGCCCGAGATTGGCAGAATTTATACTGGCAAGTGCGTGCGCGTCACGGACTTTGGCGCCTTCATTGAAATTCTGCCCGGGATTGACGGCATGGTGCACATCTCCCAGTTGGCCAGCGAACGCGTGAACAAGGTTGAAGACGTTGTTCAGGTAGGTGACGAGCTTTCTGTGATGGTCACCGATATCAGTCCGGACGGCAAAATCCGTCTCAGCCGCCAGGCTCTCCTGGAAGGCTGGAGCGTGGAAGAAGCCCGCGAGCACGACAACGCCAACCGCAAGAAGAGCTCTTCCGGCGGTTCTGGTTCCGGCGGCAGCCGCGGCGGAAGCCGGGGCGGCGACCGGGGCAGCTTTAACCGCAGACGCTAAACGTTTCAGATGAAAAAGATACTGGCTGCCATTTGGCAGCCAGTATTTATTTTGCGTACTCAAGCCGGGCAGCGCGCCGATCCTCGCCGCCGCGCTGAAAGGACAGCTTAGAGCATTTTGTAGCGGTCAAGCGCGGTATAGAGAATCATGTTGACCAGCTCGGTGTGGTCGATACCCGCCGCGGCGGCTTCCATCACCAGGTCCGAAATGACCGGAGTGAGGCCGGGAAGCGGGTTAATTTCGAGGATGTAGGGCTTAAAGTTGTCGTTAACGTCCAGGCGGAAATCCACGCGTGCCACGTCCAGGGCGCCTGTCACGCGGAAAACCGCAGCCGCCAGCCAGTTCAATTCATCCAGCATTTCATCGTCAATGGGCGCCGGGCAGAGATAGGTCAGGTCGGCCGCCAGGGCGGTCTTCAGGCGGTTCGCGTAAACACCGTCTGTTAATAGGTAGGGCTTCAGGTCCACCTCCATAGGCGGCATGAAGTGCAGACCGGCCTGGATGCGCTGGGCATCTTCATTGACCGGGATGCGCCGCGCGACCGGGCCAATCAGGTTCCCGACCATGCCGACCGTAATCTCGCGCCCTTCGATAAACTTCTCGACCAAGGCGGACTGATGGTAGGTCCTCAGGATGAATTCCAGCTGCTTACGCAGTTCATCCTCGTTGTGCACGATGGATTCGTAACTGATGCCCATGCCCGTGCCTTCGCGGCTGGGCTTGACGAACAGCGGAAAGGTCATGCCTTCATCCAACGGTTCATCCAGACGTTCGAAGGATTGGAATTCTGGCGTCGGGAGGCCGTGCCAGGCCAGGATGCGCTTGGTCATAGACTTATCCAGGGTCAGCGCCAGGCAGAGCACTTTGGAGCCGGTATAGGGGATTTGCAGCTTTTCGAGAATCGCGGGTATCTGAGCTTCGCGCGAGTCGCCGTAATGTCCCTCGCTGATATTGAAGCAGATATCGGGTTTATAAGCCCGGACGGTATCAATAATGGTCTCATCCGCCTCCAGGAACTCGGCTTCGTTGCCCTTTGCGCGAATGGCCTCGCAAATTGCCTCTATCGTGGATTCTGAATCCAAATCATCCCACTTGTCAAAAGAAGCCCCCTCAATTTGAGGGGCGTTTTTTTTCAGGTTTGCTAAAACAGCAACACGAAATTTCTTCATTGATAATAATCAGCTCCCAAGGTTAGCGATATATCTTAATTATAACATTTTGCGTATACAAAAAAGCGCGGTCTGCCCGGACTTGAACGACAGACCGCGCCAGAAAGTCAGGACTAAGCTTCAACAGCAATCATTTTCGCGTCTTCTTCTTCAGCCCGGGCAACCCCGCGTTCCACGTCCACACGGCGCAGCATCAGAATACCAGCAATGAAGAACACGACCAGCGAGACGATACCCCAGCGGGGGTTGCCAGTGAGTTGGCTGACCAGCGCCATAATGGCCGGTCCGACGACGGTGTTGAATTTTTCAAACACGCTGAAGAAACCAAAAAATTCCGCGCTCTTGCTCTTGGGCATCAACTTGCCCACCAGCGAGCGGCTGAGCGCCTGGCTTCCGCCCTGCACCATTGCCACGCCAAAACCCAGCAGGTAGAAGTGCCATTCCTGGCTCATGAAGAAGCCGATAATCGCGATGACCGAGTAAATCATCAGGCTGATGGTGATGGCTTTTTTGTTACCCAACTTTTTGGCGAGCTTACCAAATAAAATTGAGAAAGGCGCGGCGACAAACTGCACCATCAGGAAGGTCCCCAGGATGGTAATCGTGCTGAAGCCGAGATCGGTGGCAAACACAGCCGCCATGGTGATAATGGTGCCAATCCCGTTCGCGTAGACGAAGAAGGTCAGGAAGAACCAGAAGAGGTCTTTAAATTTCCGGATGTCTTTGAACGCCTGAATGAAACGCGAAAAGCTGACTTTCCAGACGTTCTCTCCAACTTCGCTGGCTTCCGCCATTCGGGAGGGTTCTGGCACCCGGCGAAAGAGGGGGATTGAGAAAACCGACCACCACAGAGCCACGCTTGCCAGGCTGAGGCGCATCCACAACATGGTAGAGCCGCGTTCGCCCAGGTTTGGGGTCAGCTTTGGACCAAAGAAAATCATGATTACGTTCACCAGCAATAAAAGTCCGCCGCCAATGTAGCCGAGGGCGTAGCCGCGCGATGAAACCTGGTCAATTTCATCCTCATGGGCGACGTGCGGCAGGAGCGAGTCGTAGAATACCAGCGAACCGGCAAATCCGAGCGTGCCCAGAATATAAAGAATGCAGCAAAGCAGCCATTCCTCCGGCTTATCTATGAAGAAGAGCAGGGCGGTGCTGAGGATGCCCAAACCCGCAAAAAAGCCGAGGAATTTCTTTTTTGAGCCGCGAAAATCGGCGACAGCGCCTAAAACCGGGCTGAACAGCGCGGCCAGAAGACTGCCGATCGCGACGGTATAACCCCACAGCGCCAAAGAACCTTCTGTGGCGATATACAAACCAAAATAATTGGGTAGGATCGCGCCCATGACGCTGGTCGCGAAGGCCGAGTTTGCCCAGTCGTACATCGTCCAGGCTCTGATTTGCAGCTTGTGTAAATGTTCGTTGTCCATGCTGGCTCCTTGGTAGTGAATGGTTAATTGTACTGATGATTCAAAATTAAAGCAGGCGGGTTCGAAAGTCCCGAACCGCGCCGGCAAAATCCCGCACGCCTTGCGCGGCAAAAACATGTTCGAGAAGCGCGACAAATTTGTCTTCGTCTTTGGTGGTCAGCAATACGCGCAGCTGCTCCTTTGGAAGTTGGTAAGGGTCCAGATACGCCTTGAGAAACTTACGAAAGGGCATCAGCGCGCCGATGGGGTGGTACGCGCGCATGGCTTCCAACTGACAGCGCATCAGCCCATAAAACTCGGATGGGCTGATTTCTTCCCGGTCTCGCCAGCTGAAGATGAAGGGGTTGGCTTTGGCGGCACGCCCGACCATAATCGCGTCGCAGCCGGTCTGCTGCAGCATCTGGCGCGCCTGGGTCGTCGTAGTTACATCGCCATTGCCAATTACTGGGACGGGCAGGCAGGCTTTTAATTCGGCGATTGGCTGCCAGCGGGCTTTGCCGGTGTAAGCCATTTTGGCGGTGCGACCGTGGAGAGAAATCAGCGCCGCGCCGTTGGCAACCGCGATTTCGGCAATCTCGCGGTAGTTGAGTGAATCCTCATCCCAACCCAGGCGCAGTTTGGCAGTGAGCGACACGGGTACAGCTTTGCTCAACGCGCGGAAAGCCTGCCCCACTTTTTCCGGCGCGCGCATCATGCCGGCGCCAGCCCCACGGGAGGTTACGCTGGCGGTGCAGCAGCCAAGATTGATATCAAAAAAATCAGGCGAGAATTCGGCGTAGATCGCGGCGGCGCATTCCGCCATGCGCGCCGGGTCATTATCCAGGAGTTGGGCGCCAAAAGGGCGTTCGGAAGGGCGAAAGGTGAGCCGGCTCTTCTGGTAATGTTTCTGGTTGGCGAAGTCCAGGGTGTTGATGAATTCGGAGATGGAGAGCGCGGAGCCGAGTTTGCGGGTGATCCAGCGGAAAGGCGGGTCGGAGATGCCGTCCATGGGCGCGAGGATGAGCTGCCCGTAAACCGGAATGCTGCCGATGTGGAAGGTGGGCGCGGCGGTTTCAGACATACGCCGGGGAGGTTCGCCAGGAGTGTTTGCCCGGGCCGAAAAGCGTGCAGGATGAAAAACGCAGAATTATTGCCATGGTCTGATAACAGGATGTATTATCTCATATCTTTGGACTATCCGCGGGGCGAAAGCGCCTGAATGCCGGCGCGATTTAATGTTGGATTCACAGGGAATTCGCGCGGGTTATCAGCTGGCAAGCGCGGCAGGGCGGACATGGATTACACCAGGCTCGTATCCGCCCGGGGCGAAGCGCCCTGGTCTGACCGTGTGCTGGTGCTGGGCGATATTTTAAGTTATTTCGCTCCTGCGTCAGGGGGATTGGAAATTTTCGTTCGCGCGGGAGTGCGAATCTTACGGTTTCTCAACCCAATTGAACCAGCGCCCACAGCAAGGTCTCACGCAGATCAGGCGTCCGCTCGCTTTCCAGTGCGGCCTGCAAGGCTCGCGCGGCGCCCGGCGGCCGCGAATTTGCCAGCGCGATTGCCAGGTTGCGCCGATAACCAGCAAACCCGGCCCGCATAACTGGCGTAACCCGGTATTTGGCTTTCCACTCCGATTCGCTGAGAGAAAACTCTTCCAACAGGTCCGGGAATCCCGAAATCGCGGCTGCGCTTTCAGTACTTTTCCGAATACCCCGGTTGAGCGGGCACACGCTCTGGCAGGTATCACAGCCAAAGACGCGCCGCCCCAACTTTGGGCGCAGTTCCGGCGGAATGGAGCCGCGGTGTTCAATGGTCAGATAACTCAGGCAGCGGCGGGCATCCACCGAACGATTGGGGCGCAGCGCCTGAGTTGGGCAGGCATCCACGCACAGCCGGCAGTTGGCGCATGGGTCGCCGGGCAGTGGGGCGTCTGGCGGCAGCTCCAGGTCAGTCAACAGCTCGCCGAGAAACAGGCAGGAACCATACCCGGGCGCGTTGAGCAGGGAGTTTCGTCCAATCCAACCCAAACCAGCCCGCCGGGCGGCGTCTTTTTCCAGGATTGGCGCGGTATCCACACACGCGCGGTGGCTTACCGCGCGGCCAGCCAACTCGGACAGGCGCGCGCCGAGCAGCTCCAGTTTAGTTTTCAGTACAATATGGTAATCCGGCAGGAGCGCGTAGGCAGCGATGACGCCCTTCCCCGGCTGGCTGGTCGGCACAGAAGGAGAGGGAGCCGGGTAGGGCAGCCCGACGCAAAGGATAGACTGGCAGCCGGGCAGCAAAGCGGCAGGGTTCTGGCGGGCGCTGAGGTTCTGAGGGCGCGCCAGGAAATCCATGTCTGCCTGAAAGCCCGCCTCAATCCAGGCTTGATACGCGCTGTAGGTTTCGGGTTGAGTGGGCAGAATGACGCCGCAAATAATAAAGCCGAGCTTGAGAGCCTCGGCTTTGATCAGTGATTTGAGGGGCATGCGCTGCTCAGAAAAAAACTAAGGCGTTACGACGTTGTATTCAAAGTAGAACGATGAAAACGAGGTGCCTTGCGCGTTGGTGATCGCCCAATTGCCGCGGACTTTACCGCCGGTAGTCGGCGCGGTGAACTTCATGGTAAAGGTAACGGTTTTGGTGGGGGGCACCTCATAAGGCATGTTGATGGACTCGGCGGCGCCAAGCCTGTCACCGCTGACGAATTTAATCGCGTAACCAGTCGTCCAGGTGCTTGTGCCGGTGTTCATCAGGGTCAGCACCACGTCGAAAGGAATCCCGGCTGTAACATTGCTCTCATCCGCCGGGTTGCTGGAGACCCAAACGCCCGCGTCATTTCCGCTGGGGGCAGCGGTGGCAGTTGCTCCGGCCGCCGGGGTGTTGGTTGGCGGGAAGGTGGCGGTGGGGGGCATGGGGGTGTTGGTAGGGGTGGGCTGGGGTGTGGGGGTGTCGGTTGGGCGGGCAACAGCGGTGCGCGTGAATGCCACGGCGACCGTCTCGGCAATGCTGGTCATTATCTGGTCGGGGCTGGCTGTTGGGGTGGATTTGGCACAAGCTGAAAGCAGCAGTGTGAATATGATAACAACGGCATATGCAATGCTCGAAACAGATTTCTTCTTCATGAATAGCTCCATCCTGCGCAAAATTACCTGATGTTGGCGCATGATTTTCAATTGTAGAGCTTCAGCCGGATTTGTCAAGTTAGCTGGCGGCTTGGCTTGCAGGGTAATCGGGCCAGGCGCGGGTTGGGAGGGCTTCCAGGCCTTGGACAAGCGGCTCGGTATCATGCCCGCCAGGCGGCCTTGTTTTTCAATATCATCCGAGGCGCGGCCTTCCCTTCGCCATCGAGGGCACGGCGGGATGGTTCCCCAAAATAACTATTGGACTTAGCGGCGCACCAGTTCCCGCAGGAACAGTTTGAAAGAAAACTTGCTGCCTGTCAGCAGGTTCTGGGAACGGAACAAATTCGAAACACCCAGAATTAGCAGGAAGTCACTAATAAACAACAGCACGTAAGCCAATAGGACTTGCCATACGGACACCCCGCCGACCGTGAGGCGGGTCATCATAGCCACTGGCGCGGTGGGCGGCAGCAAACTGAAAATTGTTGCCAGTGTGCCGTGTGGTTTTTGAATCAGGTTGTTAATCGTGAACAATACCAGGATTAGCGGCAGCGCCACAATGAATGTGGATTGGCTGCCCTCTCGCAGGTTGGGAGCCATGGCACCGATTCCCGCCATCAGGCTGCCGTAAAAAATGAAGCCGCCAATGAAAAACAGGATGCCGTATAAATACAGCGAAGCAGGCAGATTCAGAATTTCCGGCAGGCTAAACGTCCTCCCTGTGAGGCGCAGCAAGACCAGCGCGGCGCCAAACCAGACCGCGAGCTGCAGCAAGCTGGCAAGCCCCAAACCGGACAGTTTGCCAATGTACAGGCTGGTGGGGCGCACAGAAGACAGCATCACTTCCATCACGCGGTTGTCTTTATCCTTCCCAACCGCGTTGAGCAGCATGCTGGAGGTGATAAAAACAATCATATAAAAGAAAAGGGTCACTCCGTAGGGCACAAAAAACGAGAGTGGATCTTCGGTATTGCGTGTTTCCGCAATCGCCGGGTTTACCTCCTCAACGATGAAAGAAACCGGGTTGGTAAACCTGAGATACAAATCCTGGTCTCTGCCGAGCAGATTGTAGGTAATCAGTTTTTCCATCGCGCCGGTCTGTTCAAAACCTGTGACCGGATTGACATCTTCGCGCACCAGCGAAACCTTACCGCTCTCCAGGTAATCCGGCGGGATTTCATAGTAGCCTTTCAGCTTGCCTTCTTCCAGCTGCTGCCGGGCTTCCCGCGCGGACGGAATAAGCACGATGGACCCGCCGGTGACCCAATCCGGAGCTTCAGTCAGCAGACCACTGTGGTCTACAGCGCCGTATGGCAGCGCGGCTGAGCTTTGTGAGCCCGTGAACACCTGCTGTAAACTTTTGGATTGCGATTCGGTCAAGCTGCCCAAAACCCACAGCAAGAGCGCCGGGATGAGGGGAACCAGGATCAGCGTGAGGATGAAAGAACGCCTGCTGATGGTCTTGAGGAATTCATGTCTGAAAACACTCCAGGTTTTATCCACGGCGCGCCTCCTTCTTGAATATCTGGCTCAGCCGGATGCGTTTGGAATATTGAAGCATGCCCATGCGGAAGGCCTTTCCTGCCAGCCATACTGTAAACACAGAAAAGAGCGTCAGCATCACAATGACCAGCGCCAGTTCCCAGGCGGGCACCTGAGTGAATGCCATCCGCACAGACATCGCGACAGGCGCGCTCAGCGGGAAGTAACTCAACGCCCGCGAGAAGGCGCCGTTTGGATTCATCATCAGCACTGAAAAGAAGTAGTACGGGATCATAATCGGAAAGGTGATAAGACCGGTAACCTGAGCGGCTTCCTGCGAATCGGTCACCGTCGCTCCGAGGATTGCCATCAACGCGGCGGTGAACACGAATGAAGGCAGCAGTAACAGCAGGCTGAGCCCTATGTTCGTCCAGGAGATATGCATATCCCGCAGGAAGGGCACGCGGTCGCCCAGCCCGAGGACTAACGCCGCGGCGAGCAGCGCCCAAACCAGGATTTGGGTGAGCCCGACGCTGAGGTTGCCGATGATCTTGCCAGCCATCAGTTCGTTGGGGGAAGCAGAGGTGACCATAATCTCGATGGTGCGGTTTTCCTTTTCTTCGACCACCGCCTGCAGCAGGTAGCCGCCGCTGGAGAGCACCACAATCACAAACAGCAGACCTACGACCAACGGCACCACGATTTTCGCGATTTCGTTCTCAGCAGTGCTGCGGGTGCCGTCCAGAGAGACCAGCGTGTACAGGCTGCCAGCATCCGCGCGGGCTCGATTGGGGACGTTAATTCCAACCAGGAGGTTTTTGGTCAGGAACTGTTGGATTTGCCTGCGGATAGTGCTGGTAAGCGGTTCGTTGAAGAAATATTTGACTTGAAACGTGGATTCATAAGCCTTTGGGATAATAAAATAGGCTTGAATATCGCCGCGTTCCGCGGCGGCACGTGCCTCTTCCGCGGACGAAAAGGGCAGCATCGGGATTATCGGTTCAAAAAGTGAGGGTTCTTTGGGGCTGGCAAACGCTTGCGAGATTAAGTTGGCCTCATCCACATACCCAACCGGAAGTTTGCTCATGGATGAAAACGAGATCACCAACGATAAAAGGATGACCACAGCAATTCCGATTGGCAGGCTGAGCAGCGCTATCCAGAAGCGCGGACGAGCGACATGATGGGTGTACTCGTACCTGGCGACTTCAAAGGTTTTGTTCATTGCCAAACCCTCCTGGCTTCACCACCTTGATGAAGATTTCATCGAGAGAAGGCACCGCGATTTCGAAAGCATTCAGCTGAATGCCCTGAGAGACCAACGTGTTGAGGATATCCTGAGGTTTTATCCCGGGTTGGGGTTCTAACCTGATCATCGTATTCAGGCGTTCAATTTTCTGAATGCCCGGGATTTCCGCGGGAAGTTCACCGCTGGTGTTGATGAGCACGTTATCTGTCGCATAGCTTTCATAGATTTCCTGTAAACCCCCTTGCAGCACCACTTCGCCTTGATTAACGAGCACGATTTGGTCACAAAGCTGTTCCACCTGGTTCATTTGGTGGGTGCACATAATAATCGTTTTGCCCCTGCCGCGCTGGTCTTTCAGAATATCTTTCACCAGTTGGGTGTTGACCGGGTCCAGCGCGCTGAAGGGTTCATCGATGATGATGACTTGCGGGTCGTGGATGAGCGTGGCTATTAACTGAGCTTTTTGCTGCATACCTTTGCTGAGTTCCTTAACCTTTTTCTTCTTGTGTGCGCTCAGGTCAAACTCATCAAGGTAGACGGGTAGTTTTTGCCGGATTTGCTGCGCGCTCATGCCTTTGAGAGTGGCAAGATATACCAGACATTTCTCCAGCGGAATGTCCTGATACAAACCGCGCTCTTCCGGCAGGTAGCCAATCTGGTTTTTCTTGGCTTCGCTCATCGGACCGCCGAGGATGGAAACGGTACCCGAATCGGGTTGGTAAATATCCAGGATAACGCGGATGCTGGTGGTCTTACCCGAGCCGTTGGGCCCAAGCAGGCCAAAAATTTCGCCGGGAACCACCTCAAAGGAAATATCTTTGACCGCCTGGGTATCCCCGAAACGTTTGCTGATGTGTTCGACACGAATTGATTGCATGGTTGTTCTCCACAAGGCTTCGAATTTGTGTGGTAAAAGCATGACTGCTTATGGTCTCTTCTATTAATTTTACATGTAATTAAACATACACCGGATAAGCGCGCACAACCTAAGAAAATATAAGGGTATCAGGTGGTTTGTGCGGTTGTTGTGGCGCCCTTTACTGGCAGTGACTTAAAGCCTGGGCCGGGCGAGGGTTTCAACAGAAAACTTAATTATAAAAACGCCCTCACCAAAAGGCGAGGGCGCGTGAAAGGCAGTGCTATTCTTTCTCGTACGGCTTGCCCTCTGCCGCGGGTGCCTGTCCTTTGCCGATAAAGCCCGCCAAAACAATCATGGTGATCAGGTAGGGGGACATTGCCATAAACTGGGGCGGGATGACGCTGCCAAGCAGGGAAAGCTTGGAGCCAATCGCGTCCGCGAAACCAAAGAGCAGACCAGCCCCAAGGGCGCCAAGCGGATACCAATTGCCAAAAATCATAGCCGCCAGACCAATGAAACCTTTTCCCGCGGTCATGCCCTCATCAAAGCGTCCAACTGAACCCAGGGTAAAAAACGCACCCGCGATACCCGCCACCAGACCGCTCAGCAGCATGCCCACATAACGCGTGCGGATGACATCAATACCGAGCGTGTCCGCGGCTTTGGGGTGCTCGCCAACCGAACGCAGCCTGAGACCCCAGCGCGTGGAGAAAAGCGCGATTTGGAGCACAATCAGAATCAGGAACATCAGATACACAAACAGGTTCTGGTTGAACAAAATCGGGCCGATGAAAGGGATGCGTGAGAGCAGCGGCACGGGAATGCGCGAGAGCATCGGCGGCGCGTTCAGATTCTGGTACTTCTGCAGGAATTTCTGCGAGATAAAGGCAGTCATGCCAGCCGAGAAGATGTTGATGACTGTACCCGAAACGGTCTGGTTAATTTTATACTTGATGCACAATACCGCGTGCAGCATTGCCAGCGCGATAGAAGATAAGACACCGCCGAGCATGCCGATAACCGCGCTTTTTGTCAGGCTCCCAACCAACGCGGCAAACATACACGACATAAGCATCATGCCTTCAATGGCAATGTTGATGGTACCGGACCGTTCCGCCAGGATGCCAGAAAAGGCAGCCAGGGTAATCGGGACAGCCAGCAGGACGGCGCTGGAAAGCATACCCGAGAGGTTCAGGGATTTGCCGCTTGCCTGCCAGATAAGGAAAGACAGGATGAGCAGCAGCCCGCATAAGCCCACCATGCCGTTTGTAGCGCGTCCGAACCCTTTGATGAGCTGAAATATGCCAATTCCCAGACAAATCAGCCCAAAAATCAACAGCGTAAGGCGTGAGGGCACGGCCAAATCTGCCAGGGTTCCAACGTCAATACCGCCGGGGGTCATATTAAAGACTGTCACCACATCCGGCGCCAGCTTGGAAGTGAACAGAAAATAAATCAACAGCCCGATGAGCACTTCCACAACCCCTATAGTCAATTTGCGGGCGGGCGATATTTCGGCAATGCGCCGATGCTTGATTGTTTGAGTCGTAGTAGTCATCACTTCCCTCCCCAACCGCTGAGGAAGATGGTTTCTTCTTCCTTCCCGGGTTTTTTCAGGCGATAAATCGCGCGGATAATTGCCGGCGCCGCAACAAACATCAGGATAATAGCTTGAATCACGTCGACGATATCAATTGGAATCGCCGAAACGACCATCATGCGCGTGGCGCCGTTGCGCAGGGTGCCAAATAGCAAGGATGCCAGAATCACGCCCAGGGGGGTGTTGTTTCCGATGAGCGCCAGAGCGATGCTGTCGAACCCGTAACCGGAAGAGAGACCCAGCGCCATGCTGCGGTTGACAGCCAGAATTTGTACCGCGCCGGCTGTGCCCGCCAGCGCGCCTGAAATTGTCATGGCGGTGATGATGGACTTGGTGGTGCTCAGCCCGGCGTATTTTGCCGCGCGGGGGTTGGTGCCCACCGTGCGCAAATTCAGCCCCCAGGTTGTTTTGAAGAGCAGCCAGTTTATCAGCCAGGCCACGAGCAAGGCGATAAAAAAGCCCAGGTGGAAGCGGATAGGCGACTTGAAAAACTGGGGTATTTCCGCTGTTTTTTGGATGATGGGACTGAGGGGCATGCCGCCTGAGCCCGGCCGCGTCATCGGGCCTGAGAGCAGCCATTCCGTCAGACGGAACGCTATCCAGTTCAGCATAATGGTGTTGATGACCTCATGCCCGCCTGTTTTAGCTTTCAGGAAACCGGGGATAAACGCCCAGAACGCGCCGCCCAAAGCGCCCGCGAACAGCGCCAGGGGCATATGAATGAAACCTGGCAGCCCGGTGATGGCATAACCGACATAAGTGGCAGCGGCGGCACCTATAAACAGCTGACCTTCCACGCCGATATTGAACAAACCGCTGCGGAAGCCAACCGCCACAGCCAACCCGGTAAAGATATAAGGGGTGGATTGAACCAGGCTCTCCAGGAACGGATTTAACGCCAAACGGATTTCCTTCGCGTCCCCGGAAGAAAGCGCCTGGATGATGCGCACAGGGTCGCCAATCGCTCCGGTAAAGAGAGCCTGATAGGCAGTCCCGATTTCCGCGAATGCCGTGCCAAAGCCTTTCCAAATGGATACCCCGAACGCCGCCCAAACCGTAGAGCTGGTTGCCGCGATCATCACCGCGCCGATGAGAAGGCCGGTCAGGATTGCTAGCAGGGGGATGGAAATGCTTTTCCAGATATTCCTTTTTGGGCCGCCTTCTTTTGGCGGCGGGATTATTTCTTCCAGAACAGCCTGCCCAAAATCTTTTTTCTCAGTTTGCGTTTCACTCATGCGACCACCTCTTAAAGGGTTGCTTCGACTTCAGTTTCTTCCGAGAACTCCAGTGGTTCTTCGGGCACGACCCCCGCCATCAACAAGCCGATGTATTCCTTGGAGACGCCCTTATTTGGTACCACTGCCAAAACTTTACCGCGATACATCACCGCAATTCGGTCCGAGAGCTCCATAATTTCATCCAGTTCCGGGGATACCAACAAAACAGCGCAGCCTTCTTCGCGTTTCTGCTCAATCCGCTTGTGAATATATTCAATGGAGCCGACATCCAAGCCGCGGGTGGGTTGCGAGGCGACCAGGAACTGAATCGGGCGGGAAAGCTCGCGCGCGATGATGACCTTCTGTTGATTGCCGCCCGAAAGGGAGCCGACCGGGGTCAGGGCGCCGGGTGTGCGGATGTCAAAATCCTGGATAAGCTTCTCCGCGGTTTCCAGGATCACAGGATATTGCAGGATTACCCCTTTGGAGAAAGGCGCCAGATGGTAGGAACACAAGACGAGGTTCTCCGCGACCGGGAATGGCAGCACCAGCCCATCCGCCTGGCGGTCTTCCGGCACGTGCGCGGAACCGAGCTCGGTTATCCGGCGCGGCGTCGCTTTGGAAACATCCTGACCAAGCAAGGTGATTTTTCCGCTGGTGGCTCTGGTCAGCCCCGTGATGGCTTCTACCAGTTCGGTTTGTCCGTTCCCTTGCACGCCGGCAACGCCCAGGATTTCTCCCGCGCGAATATCCAAAGAAACGTCATCCACAACGACATTCTGGAGCTTATCCGCCACGACCAGGCTGCTGATGGAACAGACCACATCTCCGGGGGTAGTCGCTTTCTTTTTGACGACCAGGTTCACCTCGCGCCCGACCATCATGGCAGCCAGGGTGTTTTTGTCGGCAACATCCGGTGTTGTTTCTCCTACCACTTTGCCGCGGCGGATAATTACCACGCGGTTGGCGATTGCCAGCACCTCGCGCAGCTTATGGGTGATGAAAATGATAGATTTTCCTTGTTCTACCAGGGAGCGCATAATGCCAAAAAGTTCATCCGCTTCCTGAGGGGTGAGTACGGCGGTCGGCTCATCGAAGATGAGGATTTCGGCATTCCGATAGAGCAGCTTGATAATTTCAACGCGCTGTTGAACGCCAACCGGAAGGTCCCGCACGTAATCGCCAGGGTTCACCTCCAGTTTGTATTTGCTGGAAATTTCATGGATGCGTTGGGCGGCACTGGGCCGGTCCAGGAAGCCGCCGGGTTTAACGGTTTCATTTCCGAGCATTACGTTTTCCGTCACCGTGAACACCGGGATGAGCATGAAATGCTGGTGGACCATGCCAATGCCCTGGTTAATCGCATCGGTGGGAGAGTTGATACGTACGACTTCGCCATTGATGAGGATTTCCCCTTCGTCGGGTTGGTAAAGCCCGTAAAGGATGTTCATCAAGGTCGATTTCCCCGCGCCGTTCTCGCCCAGCAGCGCTAATATTTCCCCTTTGTTTAGCGTTAAATCGATATGGTCGTTCGCCAGGACGCCTGGAAACTGCTTGGTTATGCCCCTGAGTTCAAGAATTGGAGCCATCGCAAACCCCTTTTCAATAGAAGATTTAGTCATTAATCTTACCACAGGGGATAATAAAAGCGGGCTGGCAATTTGCCAGCCCGCTGGGTCGAACAGTGTAGGGCTTTACTTGACAGAAAGTTTTCCGGCGATGATGTCCGCTTTGAGCTGCTCAATTTCAGCCATAAGCTCGGCGGAAGCGAGGCTCTCGAGATTGTGAAGCGGAGCGAGCGCAACACCGTTATTCGCCAGGGTACCGACCACATTACCGCCAGTGAAGGTGCCGTCGATGACGGATTTAATCACCTGCAGAGTGGTGGCGTCCATCAGTTTCATGACGGAGGACAGGGTAATGTCGGCATATTCGGGGCTGGTCAGGAACCAGTCGGAGTCTACGCCGATCAGGTAGGCATTGCCGCGTTCTTTGATGGCGGCAGCCGCGCCTAAACCAACAGGTCCGGCGACGGGCATGATGATGTCAGCGCCTTCGTCCATCAGAGAGACGGCCAGTTCGCGGCCTTTCTGCTGATCATCGAAAGACATGCTGAAGAGACCGGTATCCGGATTGGCGGGATCCCAACCGAGGACTTCTACGTGAGTGCCCTTGACTTCGTTGTACTTGGCAACGCCGCGGGCGAAACCATCCATAAAGATGGTGACGGTGGGGATGGGCAGACCGCCGAAGGTGCCGACTTTGCCAGTCTTGGTCACGCCAGCAGCGAGGTAACCAGCCAGGTAAGCGGCTTCATCGGTGTTGAAAATCTGACCGACGATGTTGTTGACGAAGGGGTCGTACGCGTAGTCCACAATGGAGAACTTGGAGTTGGGGTTGGCTTCAGCGGTAGCTTTGGTAGCATCGCCGATTAAGAAGCCGACAGTCACGATCAGGTCGCACTTTTCTTCGAGGAACGCGTTCAGGTTCTTTTCGTAGTCAGCGACTTCTTTGGACTCAAGGTATTTGCCTTCGATGCCGAGCTGAGCGACAGCGTCTTCGATGCCTTTCCAGGCGGTGGCGTTGAAGGATTTGTCATCAATACCGCCGGTATCGGTGATCTGGCAAACCTTGATTTTGGCAGCGGGGGCTTCGGCTGCTTTGGTACCGCAGGCAGCTAAAAGCATTCCAGCCACAATCAGAATGGACAACAGGGTCATAAATCTTTTACTCATTGTGTGTTTTCTCCTCATTTACACATTGGTTTCCGGATTTCCGGTTTGAATCTAAGTATACCTTTCTTGGGTTCGCATTGCAAGATATTCGCATTGCCCGGCTGCGTCTGCCTGCTCTACTCCTGCTTTTTGCCATCGCCTTCGCGCATCCCAATGACCATAAATAACGCGGCTGCCATGAAAATCGGACCGATGATGAAGATTGTCGCGTAGTTATTACCGGTCAGCTTGACAATCCAGCCGTTGATGTTCGGTCCGGCAATCGCGGCGAACGTGGAAAACAGGTAGTACAAGCCGGTGTAGGTGCCAATGTGAATTGGGTCCGTCAGGTCTACCACCACGGGCAGCGAGTTGATATTGATACACGCCCAGCCGATGCCCGCCAGGAGCAGCAGTATGGTCAGGTTCATAAAGTCGCCCAGAAGAGGCAGCTTGCCGTGGGCCTGGAGAAGCATCTCTTTGGGGAGGAAATACACGCTCAGGAGCACCAGTATCATGATGCTCAGCCCGAGACTGATGGTTTTCCGGCGCCCCAGCTTGCCGCCGATGAAACCTGCCGGGATGGCAAAGAGCAGGAAAGAAAAGCCGACGCTGGTAATCAACTTGCCCGCGCCGGATTTATCCAGCCCAAGGTAATTGATTCCGTACAGCGAGAGGAAGGCTTCAATCGCGTTATAGGCGACGAACCAGAAGAAAATCGCCAGGAAGATGCGGATGGCGTCCCCGTGTTTGCTGGAAAAAAGTTCTTTCAGGCTTTTCCAGACGTTGGGCTGTTCGGCGTCGGGGTTTTCCTCATAAACCTTGGGTTCCCGCACGAAGATAAGCACGAGCGCGGCCGAGAGCACAACCAGGAAAGACCCAAACCAGAACGGCAGAGCCTGGTTTTGCTTCACGAGCATCGCGCCGATTGAAGTGCCCAATACCAGCCCCAGCCCGCCCATGAAGTTGATGATACCGTTTGCCTGGGAGCGCAGGCGGGAGGGGGTCACATCCGGCATCAGGGCGACCACTGGCGTGCGCCAGAAGGCCATCGCCAGGATGGTGGTAACGGTGCAGGCTACGAACAGAGGCAGTGAATCTGCCAGCGGCACCAAACCAAAGGCGACCGCGGCAATCGGCGCGCCCACCAGGATGAACGGCAGACGCCTGCCAAGCTTGGTGCGCAGCCGGTCCGACCAGGCGCCAACCGGTGGTTGAATAAAGAGCGCCGCGATATTATCCAGGGACATAAAGAAACCAATCCCGGCGGCGTCCAGAGCGAATTTTTGCTCCAGGAGGATGGGAACATAGGTGTTGTATAAGCTCCACAGCACGCTGACGCCAAAAAAGCCAAAACCGATGACGAATATCTTTCCGAATTTAAATTTTTCGTTTTGCATACCTCTCCTTTATTCTGTGTCTGATGCTTCAATTTGGTTCGCGAGTTTCTGCGCGACGTACTCTTCAAGGAACTTACGGTCTTTATCGCTCAGGTCCGCCTTAAGCAGTAAATCCGGGCGCCAGAGCAAGGTGCGGATGAGCGACTGCTCGCGCTTCCAGCGCGCTTGCTGGGCGTGATTGCCTTGCAGCAGCACGTCCGGCACAGCCCAGCCGCGGAACTCGGGCGGGCGTGTGTATTGCGGGTATTCCAACAGCCCGTTGGAGAAGGAATCGTCACTGGCGGCTTCGTTATCCCCCAGGACGCCGGGTTTCAGGCGCGCGACGGCGTCCAGCAGCATCAGAGCGGGCAGTTCCCCGCCGGTCAGGATGAAATCCCCGATGGAGATGACGTGCGTGGCAAGGTGTTCGCGGATGCGCTCGTCAAAGCTTTCGTAGCGCCCGCAGATGAGCGCGAGATGGTCGTAGGAGGCTAAGTCGAAGGCCAGCTCCTGGGTAAAGGGCTGCCCCTGCGGGCAGAGCAGGATAACCGGGCAGGCAGGCGGCGCGCCGAGCACGCCCTCAACCGCGGCGAAGACCGGTTCGGGCTTCATGATCATCCCGCCGCCGCCGCCGTAGGGCGTGTCGTCCGTGGTGTGGTGGCGGTCCGTGGCCCAATCGCGGATGTTGTGCGTATGCACTTCGATCAGATTGTTTTGCAGGGCGCGCTTGAGGATGGAGATTTCGAGGTAGGGTTGAAAGACTTCGGGGAAAAGGCTGAAAATGTCAAAACGCATAGGCAAATTTTAGACGATTGCGCGCGATTGGGCAAGCAGAGGATGGTGGCTGTTTGGTTGTTGAGGCTTACTCCATCGGGCGAATCATGGATTCAATAAAAGTGATTTCTTCATCTGTCAGCTTGTATTTTTCATAAAGCTCTTCGTCCGACCAAGATTTTGAAAAATCTTGAATAGGTACAAGTGAATAAACGCCTCGAGCCGCGTGTTGTGTGTGCTTACGCAGCATAACAAGGAAACGGAAGAACCTACTTTTCATATAACTTATCACATTAATTGCGACTTCTTTACTCTCAAACGGACCAACTACGACGTAAGTTTCTGTGCAACATGAATTGGGTTCGGCGTAAATTGGAGTATTGATAATTTGATGAGGAAATTCATCGCCAGCTCCATATGCCATTGTAACCAGCACTTTATGCTTTGGAATCCAATCAATATTTGTTGTAACATCCGCTTTATTAACAAAGCTGACTCCCCCATTTTCAAATAAAATTATGTCGTTCGCTTGTCTGTTGGCGTGACCTTTAATATATGTACGTAGACCAAAAGGTTTCTGTGAGCTAACCAATGTTGAGAATGTATCATTTCCCAGATTAACCTTTCTAAGAATGCTAATAGCTTCATTGTTACGAATGAAGACATCACTGTCCTTTTCTAGAAGTGGTCTAGTCATTACAGATTCTTTTCCCGCACTTATATTTCTGACCACACACGGACCTTTATGTTCTCTATTCCATAGAAAGTAACAAACGCCTCCCTTTATCTCAACATTGCTCGAGAACAGATCAGAGGCAGTTGGGTAATCAGTAAGATGAGATATGCGACTATCGTTTAACATCTCAGAACGAAAATTATCAAGACCTCGGCCACCTGAATACCATCGAGCTGGAATGATCAATGAGATATACCGTGGATTTAGTTTTTTTGCCTGCTCTACGAAAAGGTTGTATAGAGGCGTCGCCCCACCTCTCGACCTCTCAATGTTTGTTTCATCTCCACCATCACTCTGCTGGTATGGCGGGTTACCAATCACAACGTCAAATTTCATTTCCTTACCCAAACCTTCCTGCAATGCTTCATTCAGACTGCCCGCTTTGGCCGCTTCCGTCAGGTCCAGCTCCAACAGGTTCTGGCCGCTAAGCTCCGGGTAGCCGGCATAAACATAATTTTTGACCATGTTGTAGATGATATTACTGGGCGCGCAGCCGAAGACCTGGTTTTCCAAAATCCACTTCACCCGTTCTTTTTCATCAGGTACGGCGTGCTCCAAGCCCGCAAACAGACGTTTCACGATCTCGGTCAGGTACAAGCCGCTCTTGGCGTACAGGTCGATAAACGTGGTTTCCTTACACCTGAAAATCTCCGGGTCGTGCTGTTCCAGCATGTCCACCATCATCTTAACCACGCGCCTGGGGGTGAAAATCTGGTTGGTCTTCTGCGGAGGGATATAGTCGAAAATGTCTTCTTCTTCCTCGGTGTGCAGGTAATCCGCCAGTTTCTCTTTCAACCGAAAAAACTCCACTACCGAAGCGTTGAACACGACTTCGTTGAAAAGCCCGTTGTCGCGCAGTTTTCGGAATTCATCCAAAGTGATGCTGGTCAGTTCTTCGAAAGTGGCGGGGTCAATGTTTTGGTCAAAGTTTGCCAGCGTAGTTTCCGCGCTGCCGTAAGCCATCAGGAAGGCTGGAATCGTGCGGGCAAAACCGCGCAGATGGTCGCGCACGTCGTCTTCGGTGGTCTTCTTCTTGTCCTCTTCCCGGTTTTCAAGATGTGTCCCGACGACCTTGCGGGTCACAATCTCAACGCTCTCTTTTACGTCGGAGAGAAAGGCTTCCTGGATCTCTTTCTTTTTCGCTTCGTACTGGTTGGTCCGTTCTTCCCGGATCTGGTGGTCCTCAATGTTCTGAATCTCACGTTCGTATTCCTGTTTGGCCTGGCGTTCTTTCTGCTCGCGCTGGTAGAGGCTTTCTTCAACCCTGACCTCAAGCATTTTCTCGGCTTTTTTGGTATCGCGGTCAAGGACTTTCTTTGGCAGGTCAAATTCTTCCCGCGTCTTTTTATAACCCTCCTGCAGCTGACCGACCATGTCGCTGGCTATTTGTTTGGCGGCTTTGGCGCGGTCCGCTATATCAGCATACCTTAGAAGGGTTGCTTCCACGTCAGTTTCGTAAATTGGCGCGCCAAACAAGCCGTCTGCTGTGTTGATGATAATGGTGGGATCTATCTCCACCTCCCCCTTATCGTTCAGCATCGGTTCGTTCACTTTAATCTCGCGCTTATTGCCCAGGCGAGCGTTCTTCTCTGGTGACATTTTGTCAATAATCGCTTTAAGTTCCGCTGAAGCCGAGAAAATTGCGCTGATGTTGGCAAACAATAGGTTGGACATGAAGCCGCGCTTTACGACGTCAGCCGCCTTAATCCGGTTGGGGAAGGTCAGCACATCCTCAGGTGAAATTTCCACCATTGTGCCCTGCTCATCTTCCGCGATGACCGGGAAGAAATTGATCAACTTCCTGATATTGTCTTTCCGTTCCTCAATATCACCGGTTAAGCCTTCATCTGAAAGATTGTTGGCAAAAGCGTCAAAAAGCTGCAGGGTCCGGTCGGGGGCAAAGTCGAAGACGTACGCGTTTTCTTTACGGAACCATTCCCCGGTGTTTTTGTCCTGAAATTCGTAAGGGTTCTGCGCCCGGAAAGACGCCTGGAAGTACAGCGCCGGCGATTTGATGTTGCTGAGCATCAGTACCGCAGTCCACTCCGGGATGGTGACCCCAGTGGTCAGCTGGGATACGGAAAGCGTGATAGTCTTTTCTTTGGTGGCAATCGCGTCTTTGACCCGGTCATAGCTGCGGATGAAACGTTTTGCATCTGAGATAAGTTCCTCTGATTCATCGATTTCTTCATCATCCTGCAGGCTTTGTCCGTCACCTGCCGCGAGAACGACCTCGTAATCTTTGAAAAAGGGATGTTTTTTGAGGAGTTTTTCCAACGCCTTAGCTGATGCCACCCGAGGCAGCAGCCAAAGGGTATGCTCTAACTCCTGCCGGCGCTCACCCTCCGCGAACGGAAATTTTCCTGCGCATAGATTGTCCAGAAAGCACAAAACGTCTTTTTCGTAAATAAAGGAGCCGTCATCTTTGACTTTGAAGAATTCGTTCAGGTCGAACGCGTAGTCGACGTTGTTCTCGTCTCCTAGACTGAGACCTTTGGAAACCTCTTGTTCAATGATCTTACTCATTTGATAGGTAAAGAGGTTTAATGAAGGTAAGCTCGCATAAGGGTTGGTGCCGGGTTCAGTGTCTTCCCATTCCGCTTTGGCTTGTTGTTCATCCAAATAAGACCAGTTGTAGATTTGTTCCGCGCTGAACTTTTGGTTCGCCAGCGCCTTGAAAGGGGTACCGGAAAGATGAAGCGTGAACTTGCGCGTAATTTTGTCAAAAGCGCGGTCCGTTTTTTGGGTGTCGATTCCCTCGTGGGCTTCATCGACGACAAGCAAATCCCAGTTGGTGCCTTCCACCCACTCCAGCTTGTCATAAATTCCACCCGCGAATTTCGCTCCTTTCAGATCCTGCAAGGAAATGAAAGCGATACAGCGGATATTGAGGTCTTCGTTATTGACATTCTTGAGACCATAATTTACGTAATCCTCACGGGTCATAGGGGCCCTGTCGGCCAATGCGTCTGTTTCTGAGACGAATTTCATCCCGGGCTCCTGCCAGGCGATGAAGTCAATGAAATCATCGAACCAGGAATTGGCTATTGCAGGGCGGTTGGTGACAATCAGCACGTTTTGGGCTTTAATTTTGCGGACAAAATCGTAGGTTGTCAGCGTTTTTCCAAACCTTGGTTTGGCATTCCACAGGAATTCAGGGTCGTGAATTGGGTCTTGTTTATATTCGAGCGTTTTTTGAACTGCTTCTTCTTGCTCGTTTCTAAGGATGTAGTCCATCTGAGTGTCGCTTACCTGGACAGCATCATAGTCCTGATGGATGTAGTCATCGGTCATTTGTTCCGCGCGGGAAACATCCCCAAACTTAAACCACTCTGAAGCCCGATTATTTAAGAAAGCTCTTTCGATTCCGCGCAGACGGAAATATTTGTGAAGGTGCTTATCATGAAACAACTTGCCATCACTTCTTAAGGCTTTACGTTGGAAGAGCAGTTCGGGCTTAACTCCGGCTGTGGCTGTCTGCTGCAGAATGCGATCGCGGACATCCTTTTGGGTAGTTTCTCCAACCTTGACACAACCCGCATGTGTATCAACGTGGGGCAGGGTATAACCATAAATCTTCAGATTTAACTTTTTATAAGGAGCAATAACTGTTTTGTTCATTCGCTTACCTCCTCCCTTAACTCCATGTACACCTCAGTAATTTTTACAGGAAGGTATTTAAACACTGGTAACATGGGTGTCTCATCTTGACTTTCAAAGAGGCTTAACTGCTCTGTCTGTGGTACTGGTGTATAGATAGTACCTGGTTCGATAGTGACTTTCTCAAAGATTTCACGAAGAGTGTACTCGGTTCTGATTACTTTGATCTGTTTTGTATTTTTGGTTAATCCAATAGGAGCCCATTCACTAAAAACAATAGCTTTGCCATCAGCAGATATGCGTTTTAGGAAATCACCTTGAACAATATTCGCAACAATAATTGTTTTTGCGCTCTCCTCCACATTGTTTTTAGGGATTCGATCAAATTTTTCTGCGAAATCTTTATAAAAATCATGAAAAGTTATGAAGAGATTAAGGATGCATTTCTTAACATTATCTTCTAACAATTCAACACCATACAAGGTGGATAAGGCGAGAAGCGCGTAATTTTCAAACCGAATAAGGTCGTTGGGTAATTGCACGGCAAGTGTTAACAGCCTTCGATTTAGAATATTTACAAGAAAAGCCCCTTCACCTGCCGCCGGTTCAAGCACAGTCGTCTTCGCCTTGATAATTTCTTCATCCAAACCAGGCAGTGTAACCATAGCGTCCACGATTGCTTTGGGGGTAAAAACCTCTCCGTGTTGTTGAACGCGTTTTTTACTTTTGATCAAGACTTCATTTTCAACCAACAGTCCGACTCTCTAACTGGCTCGCAAGACGGCCCTTATTTCCAACCCGCTGTAATTATACACGTAATTTAATTCGTTTGTAAAAGATGACGCTAATTCCGGGCTCCAGTTAAAGTCGAAAAGAAATCTTTTTATGCCGGATAGAGGTGTTTATTATGGGATTGCCTGGCGCTGGAAAGCCGCTTCACTCCAGAAATATCTGCACATGTTCGCCGTCTTCTTCATCGCTGACGTCGAGAATCTGGCCGGGCTCGTCAGAGTTGAGCAGCTCCGCCAGCATGTCCGGGTCCATACCTGCCATATGCGGGCTGAACTTGGCGCCCATGCGCATGCCGGCGTTTACAACGGAAATCGGCACTTTTATATCCGCGATGGACTTTCCATCCAGGACGCGCGTGACTTTTATCCGCAGGTAGCGCGGTTTTTTGGAGGCTTTGGCTTCTTCAGCGGCGGGTTTGGCGCTCTCATCCAGGGCTTGCAGCAAATGGGCGGCTTCCGATGAATCAATTTTGCCTTCCTGAAGCATGGATAATATCCTGATGCGTTCGTCGTTGGTGGTCATGAAAACCTCACTTCTGTTATTTGAGCGTCTGCAGCAGCGCGAGAGCTTCGTCGGCGGTGATTAACCCGTTTCCGAGGTCTTGCAGAATTTGGGTGCGGGTCTGCGCGGGCGAGGCCGGGCTTTTTTCTGTCTCAAAACCCAACGCGTGGATAATATCAAACAGGCGGTTCTTGAGGGTGGGGTAGGATATCCCCAGAATATCCTCCATGCGGTTCAGCCGACCTTCCGAGCGGATAAAAGTGAGCAGGAATTCACGCTGTTCCCTGGTCAGCACGGCAAAGGGGTCGGCTTCAATCTGGAAGTAGCCCTCCAGGGTGCTCTCACAAGCCGGGCAATACGCGCGGGTCACCACCAATCCGGAATGACAAATCGGGCACTGATCTGGCAAGTTAGGCATAGGCATCCTTTTTGAGATTTCTTGTTCCTTCTTTATTATAAATAGGATTTTGAATAACGCAAGGGGGATATTAATATTATTAATGTCACTATCAGGATAATCAAACAAAATCAATGAGAGTATCAATAATTCGGCTGATGATTAGGAAATTCGCCCGCCGAAGGAAATAAAAACGGGATAGGGTGAACGCGCCCGGCTTGGTATAATCAAGGCAGAATTCGCCCTGGAGGAAAATATGCCAGTGAAAATTGTGGAATGCATCCCAAACTTTTCGGAGGCCCGCCGCCCGGAGGTGGTGGACCAGATTATCGCGGCTGTTCAGGCTGTGCCCGGCGTGGGGGTTTTGGACCGCCATTCCGACCTGGACCATAACCGCACCGTTCTTACTTTTGTGGGAGAACCCGCGGCGGTTGAAGCCGCCGCCTTTGCCGCGATTGCCAAAGCCGCCGAGTTGATTGACCTGGAGCAGCATCAGGGTGAGCACCCGCGGATTGGCGCGGCGGACGTGGTCCCCTTTGTGCCGATTGCCGGCATGACCATGGTGGAATGCGTGGAGATGGCGCGCCGCTTGGGGCAGCGCGTGGCAGATGAGCTGGCAATCCCGGTTTATTTTTATGAGGAAGCCGCCCAAAGGCCTGAGCGCCGCAACCTGGAAGACATCCGCCGTGGGGAGTATGAAGGCTTGAAGCAGGCTGTTTTGGAAGACCCGACCCGAGCGCCGGATTTGGGGCCCGCGCGTTTGGGCAGCGCCGGGGCGACGGTCATTGGCGCCCGGGAGGCATTGATTGCCTATAACATCTATCTGAACACACCCGATGTGAGCATTGCCGAGAAGATTGCCCGGCGGGTGCGCAATTCCTCGGGAGGTTTTCGTTACGTGAAAGCGATGGGCGTTTTGGTGGGTGGATTGGCGCAGGTTACCATGAACCTGACCAATTTCCACCGCTCACCCATCGCGCAAATCACCGAAACAGTGCGGCGCGAAGCCGCCCGCTACGGCGCGGGCATCCACCATTCCGAAATCGTCGGGCTGGTCCCCAACCAGGCACTGGTCAATGCCGCCCGCTGGTATTTGCAGATGGATGGGTTCGAGAATGAGCAGCTGCTGGACAGCCGGCTTTTTGCCTGGCAGGGCAGCCAGGTGAGCGCGGCCAAGCCCGAACAGGTCGATTTTTTGGACCAGGTCGCCGAAGGAACGGCCTCACCGGGCGGAGGCTCCGCGGCGGCCCATTCCGGGGCGCTGGCGGCAGCTTTGGTGGCGATGGTCGCGAGGCTGACGGTTGGCAAGCCCAGGTATGCCGAGGTGGAAGCCGAAGCCTGGCAGATTATCACGCGGGCAGAAGAACTTCGAAAAATCCTGACCGACGCGGTTGAATTGGACGCGCAGGCTTTTGGCGGCATCCTGGAGGCGCGCAAGCTCCCCAAAGCGGACCAAGCCCAGCAGCAAGCGCGCGCCGAAGCAATCTACGCGGCGACCCTGCACGCAGCGCGGGTTCCGCTGGAGACGGCGGGTGAGTGCCTGTCCGTCTTGCGGTTGGCAGCGCGCATGGCGGAAATTGGGAACCTGAACGCCATCTCAGACGCTGGAGCCGGCGCGCAGCTGGCAGTCGCGGCGTTCCGTTCGGCGGCGCTGAACGTGCGGATTAACTTATCCGGTATCGAAGCCGACCCGCAGCCCGCGGGGATTTTGGCTGAACTGCTCACCCTGGAAGCTCAGGCGGATGAGACCGCAAGGGCAGTGGATGAGGCTTTATTGAAACGCGCCGGTCTGCGCGCGAAATTTGGATAGGCAGGGCTGCGCTTTGTGGACAGCCTGGAGTAATTAGGAAAACTGGAGCGGCAAATGGGATTGAAACCGGATAACTGGATAAAAAAGATGGCGCTTGAGCACCGCATGATTGAACCTTTTGAGGAGGCTCAGGTGCGGGATGGGGTGATTTCATTCGGCACATCCTCATACGGCTATGATATACGCGTAGCCGATGAATATAAGATTTTCACCAATGTTTTTTCCGCGGTTGTGGACCCGAAGCGTTTTGACCCGCGCTCAATGGTTGATTTTAAGGGTGAGGTGTGCGTGATTCCGCCCAACTCCTTCGCGCTGGCGCGCACGGTGGAATACTTCCGCATCCCCGCGAATGTGCTCACCATCTGCCTCGGCAAGAGCACCTACGCGCGCTGCGGCATCATCGTAAATGTGACCCCATTTGAGCCGGAGTGGGAGGGATATGTGACCCTTGAAATCTCCAATACCACCCCGCTGCCCGCCAGGATTTACTCCAATGAAGGCATTGCCCAGGTGCTCTTTTTTGAGGGCGACGCGCCTTGCGATGTTACCTACGCCCAGAAAAAAGGCAAATATCAGGGTCAGCAAACCATCGTGCTGCCCAAGCTTTAGACAGGACGAAAACTTGAAAAGAAGCGTAGCGGTCGGTTCCACCAATCCAGTCAAACTGGGGGCGGTTAAGGCGGGCTTTCAATCTGTTTTCCCTGATGACGCGCTTGTGTTTATCAGCCTTGAAGCGGCTTCCGGCGTTTCCATCCAGCCCATAGGCGACGCGGAAACGCGCCAGGGTGCCGAAAACCGCGCACGCGAGGCCCGCCTGAAGCATCCGGATGCGGATTTTTGGGTTGGGGTGGAAGGCGGCATCGAAACCTTATCCGGCACGCCCGAATTTATGTTTACCTTTGCCTGGGTGGTTGTTCACTCCCGCCTCGGGCAGGGGCAGGCGCGCAGCGCGGCGTTCGCGCTGCCGGAATCTGTGGCGGCGTTGGTGCGCGGGGGGATGGAATTGGGAGAGGCGGACGATAAGCTCTTTGGCATCAAAGACTCCAAACGCGCAGTCGGCGCGGTGGGGCTGCTGACGGGGAATATCATCACGCGCGAAACGCTTTACACGCCGGCGGTGCAGCTGGCGTTAATCCCATTTATACGGCCGGAGCTGTACCCGGCGGAAACGTCAGAAACGGAAGACCAACGATGAGCCTTGAACCTGAGTATTGGAAGAAAAAGGACCTGACCGCCATGAATCCGGAAGAATGGGAGGCGCTCTGCGACGGCTGCGGCAAGTGCTGCCTGTTCAAATTCATCAATCCGGGTGAAGAAACCGTTCGTTTCACCAACGTTGTATGCCGCTATATGGATATGGAGACCTGCCGCTGCACGGACTACGATAACAGGCATGTCAACGTCCCGGATTGTATCTACCTGACCCCAAAAATCGCGCGCGTAGCCAATTGGCTGCCTGCCACCTGCGCCTACCGTTTGGTCGCGCATGGGCAAGACCTGCCGTGGTGGCATCCCCTGAAAAGCGGCAGCCCGCGAAGCGTTTTCGTGGCGGGGGAATCCGTGGCGGGTAAGGTCGTCAGCGAAGAAGATGTTGACCCTGATGACATGGAAGATATGGTGGTGGATTGGTTCGGGTGAGACAAAAAAATTTGACACGAGAAAATGGATTACAATATTAAGTAACTAGGCACAAGGATGGATGAGATGGATGCAGAAGCAAGAAAACTCATCATAGCAGTGATCCAGGCGAGCGACAGTGACCTGCTGACCGAAACCCTGGAAGAACACAAAGTGCTCTTTACGCGGCTGCCAAGCGTTGGCAGCTTTCTGAGCGAACGCAACGCCACCTACCTGGTGAGCTGCAAAGCGCAGGACGAAGATTCGGTGCGCGAGCTGCTGATTACAACCTGCCAGAAAAGAATCGCCTTTATCGCCACCCCAATCGAAAACGCTCCGCTGCCGATGCCCTACCCCACCGAGACCGTGGTTGGTGGAATTAACCTCTTTTCACTGGACCTTGAGCACTTTGAGGAGTTGTGACCATGAAACTGATTATCGCGATTATCCATGATGAGGATAACGATCGGGTGCGGGAAAGCCTGAACAAGGAAGGGATACGCGCGACCTTTATCGCTTCCACGGGCGGTTTTCTGCGCAGCGGCCGCAGTACGCTCCTGATTGGCCTGGAAGATGAAAAAGTGTCCCTGGCGCTGAAAGTTCTGCGGGAAAACTGCACAACCGGCAAGGAAGGCAAGGAAAAGAAAGCGATTGTATTCGTTTTAAATGTTCAGGATTACATCCAATTGTAGAATTTGCCGGCATCCGCGCAAAAAGCGAACGGCAATTTCAAACCAAGATTAAAGAAAGAAGGAAATATGAATTTCGGAAAAGCATTTACTTACGTTTTTGATGACCCGCGTTGGTTTGAAAAGATCATCATCCCAATTCTGTACAGCTTGATTCCAGTGGTGGGGGGCTTCGTGTTGATGGGCTATATAATGCGCACAAACCGCAACGTCGCGGAAGGCGCGGAATTCCCGCTGCCCGTTTGCGATTTTGGGGTGGACCTCGCGTTAGGTTTCAAGCTCATGGTGGTTAATTTGGTCTACGCCATCATCCCGATGCTGTTCGGGCTGCTGCTCATTCCCCTGACTTACGCGATTGGAAGCAGCGACCGGCTCCAGGTCCTGGCAGTCATCGCGGTAATCATTATCGGGTTCATGATTTTCTTGTACGCGATAGCCTGGGCGCTGATTTTTCCCATCATTATGGCGCATGTAGCGAAGAAAAACAGCATTTCTGCTGGCTTTGAATTGAAAACCATTTTTGGGATGCTGACCAAAAACTTCGGATCCTGGCTGCTTGTTTTTGCCGGTTATCTGATTGCCAGCTTCATCGCTCCGCTTGGGGCAATTGCCCTTTTCGTGGGCGTTTTCCTGACCAGCATGTACTCTCAGCTGCTGATTGCACACCTCTCCGGGCAGGCGTACGCGCTTAGCACGAAATAAGCCCTGAAAACCAGACGTTGGATATCTGCCGGAGTGGTTTACCACTCCGGCTTTGCTTTATATTCTTCCACGTGGTAAATCCAAACCTCCAGCAACCTTTCACGCCAGAGGTCTGGGCGGGCGCCCATTTTGGCGCACAGATGGTTCAGGAATTCCTCCGGGCGGGGGAGCTGTTCCCAGACCTGGGGCAAAAAGGTGGCGCGGCGGCGGCCGTCCGAAAGGATGACCCCATCCTGAGACGGTTTGAGCAGGCGCGGCAGGTCTTCAGGGTGTTCATACGGCAGCCCGACGGGTTCGGTCAGGCGGGAGATTTCTATCTCGATGTCGGGCAGTTCGGAGGGGCTGAGCGGTGGAAAGCGCGGGTCTTCGACGGCAGCCTGGTAAGCGCGCTGTTGAACTTCTTCCGCCAGAGGCCGCCAGGCTTCCAGGCTGCCAATGCAGCCGCGCAGCCGCCCGGATTTGGTCAGGGTCACAAAAGCGGCGGCGTCTTCCAGCAAGGCAGGCGAGAGGCTCGCGTTTTGCAAAGGTTCCGGTTGGCGCTGGTTGGCGGCAGCCAAAACCGCGGCTTCGGCGATGCGCATGAGCGCGCTCCAGTCATCACGGGATAAATTCTGTGGCATAAGAATTGCACCTTTCTCCTGAGCAGGAATCCATCTGTCGATTTGATTATAGGATTATCCGGCGCTTTTTCCAAATCAGTGGAGAAAGACGCCCGGACTTAGGGTAAGATTAGGTATATGAGCAAATCCATGCACGAAATTGACGATAAACCTGGTTTTCAGCTTCCGTTTCGCAAGCAGGAACAAGTGAGCGTTTCCACGCCCAAGCCCGCCCCAAAGGCTTCTGAACCGCGCCCAACCTCCGGCACGACCCGTCTGGCGCTGCGGATAATTTTGGGCGGCGCGCTGCTGGCTGCCACGCTTTTTACGATTTGGACCCCTTCGAGCTTGCTTTCAGAAAGCCTGCAAGAAAAAATGGCGCGCGCCCTGGCTGCCAACGGCAAAAACAGCCTGACTCAAGCTGCCGAGGCAGGGCTGCCTGAGGGCTTCCCAAGCAATAAAATCGGCATCGTGGTCGGGCACCGCGGAAATGACAGCGGGGCGGTATGCGCGAACGGCCTGACCGAGGTGGAAGTGAACAGCAACGTGGCAGCCTTCGTTCAAAAGAAATTGTCCAAAATGGGTTATGAAGTGGAGCTGTTGGATGAATTCGACCCCCGTTTGGCGGGTTATCGGGCGGCCCTGCTCATCTCCATTCACGCGGATTCCTGCGAGTATTACAATGACAACGCCACCGGGTTCAAGGTCGCGGCCGCGCTCTCCACGACGAAAGGCGACAACGCCACCCGACTGGTGAGCTGCCTGGCAGACCGCTACAAAAAGGAGACCGGGCTGCAGTACCATTACCAGACAATCACGGATGACATGACCAGTTACCACGCCTTTAGCGAAATTGACCCGTTCACGACGGCTGCGATTATCGAAGTCGGCTTTATGAACCTGGACCAGGACATTCTGACTAAAAACCCCGAGCGCCTGGCGGACGGCATCGTAGCCGGCATTCGCTGTTACCTGAACAACGAAGGGGTACCAACTACCCCGACCCCGTAACTATGGAGAGCCCAAACCCAAACCCCGAAACTTTGCTCGCCGAGGCCCGGCAGGCTGTGCTGCGCGGAGACCGCGCCGCGGCGAAAGCGCTGGCAGAAGAAGCGTTCGCGTTGGACCCGCGCTCGATCGGCGCGCTGCTTATTCTTGCCGGCGTTTCGGACCCGCAAACAGGCGTAGCCTATCTTAAACAGGCCCTGGACCTGGACCCGGATAACCTCACCGCGCGGCAGGGCATGCTCTGGGCGGCGCGTGAGCTGCGCAAAACTCACGCGGCGGGTTGGGCACCGGAAAAGCCGCGCCTCCCCGAAGCCCGATTCGTTCCGCTTGAAAACTTCCGGCGGCGAAGACCCGGCCTGCTGTTGGCACTCTTGCTGGCAGCGGTGGGGCTGCTGGTCTACGCGCTGTGGGCGGTCGGTGGTCTGAGCCCGCGGGTCGTCCTGGCCGGGCGGCAGTTTGCTTTGTACGAATCCGCTCCGTTGGTCAAACCCAGCCTGACGCCGACGACTACGGCAACGCCAACCCAGACCCCAACCCCCACCTCAACCCATACGCCCACCCCCACGCCTACCCCCACGCTGACCGCGACCCCGACGCCAACCCAAACCAAGACAGAAGTGCCTGAAGTTTTTATCACGTACGTCCCCCAGGAGGAACTGCCCACAGAAGAATGGCAGCCGCCAGAGGAAACGACAGGGACCCGTTGGATTGACGTGGACCTGGGCGACCAGATGCTCTACGCCTATGAGGGAGACACCATCGTCGGCTCTTTTTTGGTTTCTACCGGTTTACCAAACACCCCCACACCTACCGGAAGGTTCTACGTCTGGGTTAAGCTTTTATTTGACGACATGCGGGGACCGGGTTATTATTTACCGGATGTTCCTTACACCATGTATTTTTACGAAGGGTACGGGATCCACGGGACATATTGGCACAGCAATTTTGGCAGCCCGATGAGCCACGGCTGTATTAATATGGAAACGGGCGACGCCGCCTGGCTGTTCAATTGGTCTTACGTGGGCATCCTGGTAAATATTCATAACTGATGGACTTTTTTACACGCAAATTTACACGCAGGGAATTCCTGAAAATTATGGGTCTCGGGGCGGCAGCTGCCGCTCTTCCCGGCGGCCTGGTGAAAGCCGCCTTTTCGGATATTAACGAAGGCTCGTGGGTGCGTATCACGCGCTATCGCTTGTATGTCTTCGCGGAACCGAATGAAAAATCAAAAGTTCAGGATTTGCTAAAGTTTGACCAGCTTGTAAAAATCCAGGAAACGCTTTCTGTCAAAGACCGCAAAGGCGGCGAACATCCCTGGTTGAAGCTGGGCGAAGACGCCTATATCCAACCGGTATTCGTGCAATATGTGGAAAACCGCCGCAACGTCAGCAACGCGCCCATCCCGGAGGGCGGCTGCCTTGGCGAGGTTACCGTGCCAATCATAGAAGCCTATTACAAACCCCGGGGCACCTTCTCCAAGCGGCACTATTATTACAGCTCCACACATTGGGTTCGCAGCCGGGTATTCGATGAGTATGGCGTGCCCTGGTATGAGCTGCCCGATGATATGAACGGCGCTTCGTATTACGTCCGGGCATATGCCGTGCGCCTGGTACCCGCGGAGGAGCTAACCCCGATTTCTGCGGATGTGCCGCCGGACCAAAAGCGCATCAAGCTGGACCTGAAGTCCGAATCGGTCACGGCCTACGAATACGACAAGCCGGTGTTTAACGCGCTTGTTTCCACGGGTCTGGCGGAAGGGTCCACTCCGTATGGAACTTTTAAGACCCACCGCAAGCGCCCCTACCGGCGCATGGTTTTACAATCGGGCGATTTGAACGTGGATTACGACCTGCCCGGCGTGCCGTGGGTCAGCTATATCACCATGAGCGGCGTGGCTTTTCACGGTGCCTACTGGCATTCCAACTGGGGTCACCGGATGAGCAACGGCTGTATCAATATGCGTCCGCCCGACGCCAAATGGCTGTACCGCTGGTGCAACCCAACCGTGCCCTTCGACGTAGAATATATGGTCGGCGAAACTGGTACGCGAGTGGATGTGGTTTACGAAATGTAGACCCTTTGCATTGTTTGTTAACCTCATTTTTATACACAACTGCTATACTGAATTTAAAACAAGAATCAGGAAGGATGCCTGTGAATAAGGCTGTTTTTGAAGGTTTGGTATTTGACCCATCAGGAAACCCTCTGCGTGTGGATTATATTGGCAGCGAAGCCGTTTATATCCTGGATGACAACGGCTTTCTGCGGCATATTCCGGCGCTGGACGTTGACCGCCAGGTTTGGGACGCGCTGACCGCGCCGCTGGCTGGAAATGAAGACGCGATCAGCGCCCAGGCTGCCAAAATGCTTGGGCAGGAAGATATATTCAGCATCGCGGTCATTCGCAGCCAGCTGGAAAACACGGACAAACAATTTGAGGCGATTCAAGCCTCCGGCTTACCGGAAGACGCGCGCGTATATCTTGGCATGGTTGGTTTCCGCGTGACGGTGGACTTGCACGGCGAGGTGATTGAGGTCCGTCAGCCGGGTATTACTGAAGAAGACGGCGATTAAAAGGCAGGGCTCTGATAAAATTGAGAAGAGAGAGCCGTGATGACAGACGATTACATCATTGACGTAAGCGACGAAAGCTTTGAGCTCGAGGTCGTAAACTACTCTGTCCAGGTGCCGGTGGTGATGGACTTTTGGGCACCCTGGTGCATCCCTTGTCGGGTGCAGTCCCCACAGCTTGCCCGATTGGCTCTGGAGGCTGAGGGCGCCTTCCGGCTGGCGCGCGTGAATGTGGACGAGCAGACCAAGCTGGCGGAACGCCTGAAGGTGAAGAACGTGCCGGCTGTGAAAGCGTTCGTGGATGGACGGATCGTCTCCGAATTTACCGGTGTGCTGTCGGAACCGAACCTGCGCCAGTTTATCCAGCGATTGCTGCCCGACAGCGGCGACTTGCTGCTGGAAAAGGGTAAGAGCCTGCTTCTTTTGGGGGATTACGCCGAAGCGGAAGAGGCGCTGGGCCGCTTTGTGAGCGGAAATCCGCGCCATCCCGGCGGCATTCTGGCGCTGGCGCGGCTGATGCTGATTGAAGGAAAAGCCCGGGAGGCGAAATTATTACTGTCTAACTTCCCGGCCAGCCATGAATTTGGCACTGCCCAACAGCTGAAGCCGGTGGTTCAAGCCTTCTTGTGGCTGGATACCATCCGCGAAGTTCCGCAGGACGCGCAGGAAGCAGCCTACCGCAACAGTCTGAAGCTGGCGCGCGGCGGTAAAATCCTGCTCGCGCTGGACGGCTTTCTGGATATCCTGCGCAAGGATAAGAATTACCGCAGCGGTGAGGTGCGGGAGGTCTATCTGGGGCTGTTGGAAGTGTTGGGGGAAGGACACCCCGAGGTACGCCAATACCGGGCGGACCTTACCAACGTGCTGTTTTAGATAAACACAGGCTGGCGAGTTTTGCCAGCTTTTTTTTGAAGCGCGCGCCAAAAGCTTTGCCGCGGTCGGCTTGGTCAGGGCGCGGTTTTACGCGTAGCTATTCTTGAGATAGTTTTGTGAATTGGGGCGGGTGAGAACCGCGCGATTTTTTCAGGAATCTTCAGGTTTTTGGCTGAAGCGCCCCGTTGAGCGGCGTGCCGCCGGAACAAACGGCAGAAACGCGGAGAAAGCCCAACGCACGCAGCGCGTTCGCCTGTGGCAAGAGCCGCCCTGTTCACCGGTGAAAAAACCAAAAAGCCCTGCCGTCCACGCATGGACAAGCGCAGGGCTTGTAATTTTTCGTTTCGGGGGCGCTGTTATTGGGCGCGTTTGGGCTGCCGCTTAGGGTTGCTCGTTCTCCGCGGCGGCAGGTTCGCCTTCCCCATCCGGCACGTCAGAAACACCGCCTTCCTCCGCTGCGGCAGCTTCAGGAAGCGCTTCACCTTCGGGCTCCGGCGCGGTTTCCACTTCAGGCACGGGTTCGGGTTCGGGCGCAAGCTCAGCAGGAGCAGCGGGGCCCGGCATCGGCAGCGGCTCAGGGCTTGGGACTGGGATAGGTTCGGGTGTTGGCTCGGGGTGAGGCTCGGGGGCTGGGGCAGGCTTCTTTTTACCAAAGAGCGCCATAAACAGCGCGACGATTAGCAGCACCAGGCAGGCGGTGGCGGTAATGATAATCACGAGATATTTGGCGCCGAATCCAGCCGGAGCTGGCGCGAGGTGTTTATACAGGATGCCCAGATACGCCCAGACTGCCGCCAGGCCGTAGAGAGCGTCGCGATTGAACAGGGTGGTCAGCCCGGCGATGAGCGTGCCGAAGAGCATGATTACCACCGCCCAGAAAACCGGCAGCAACCCCAACGCGTTCCATTGGATATCCACCAGCGCTGTGGTCACGTTTGCGATTGCGGCTATAGTAATCCAGCCAAAGTAAATGCTGAAGGGGGCGCGCACCAGCAGTTTTTCTTTGCGCGTGGCAGCGCCTTTTCTCAGGATCAGCCCGAGAACAATCAGACAAAGCAGGATGACCAGCATTGGGATAAGCGAAAAAATGAACTTTTCGTAGTGCCAGAAGAACAGCCAGGTCGCGTTTGCCAGAGAAGAAATGGCAAAGAAAGTGTTGACTTTGGCAAGCAGCCTGGAGTTATCCGCTTCATTCTTTCCGCGCAGCACGCCGAGCTGGTAGAGCGTATAGAGCAGCAGCAGGAAGTAAATCAGCGCCCATATATAGAAGCTTTGCCCTGCAGGGGCGAACAGATTGGGGCGGCTGTCCGAGATTTCGGCGGTTGTTTTGCTTTTCAGCGGCAGGAAAATTGCCAACGCGGTCGCCGCGAGCATAAAGAGGTAGCTGATCAAAGCAAAGAAATTGTGGAACTTGAGTTTGGGTTTGCTTTCCATGTTTGTGCCTTTCTGAGCTTGGAGGCCCCGCGGTTTGTCGCCGGGTCTAGAAGCAGGTCCAACAATTTGGATACTTAGCGCGATTTCGCGCGTAAGGCTATTTTACCCCAAAGGCAAACGTTGAACAGACGCGTGAATCTGGCGCGGTTTTTTGGTTTTTTTTGTGCCTTCCGCGCGCCGCTCTTCCCGTCTGGAGAACTGAACCCAACGGCCAAGCTCAGCGGCAGGCCGGGCGTACTCAGGCATACCCCTCAACCGGAACTTACGGCTGGCGGCCAGGAGTTTGGGGCTGCCTTCAGGCGTTCAGCTGCGCCAAGGCCTGGCGGGCAAAGCATACTGCGCCGTCTACCTCCGCCTGGTTGGGGTGCCCCAACCGGACTATCAGGAAATTGCCCATGCAGACGTATTCGTCGGAGAGCACCTGAATGCCCCTGGATTGCAAAAGCGCGCGCGCCTGGTCTTGCTTGCCAAAGCCGCTGGCGGATGAACTGATCAGAATTGCCTGGCGCACCGCCGCTCCATCCAAGTGGCTGAGTTGGTTCAGCATGTGAGCATCGCTTTTCCCTCCATAAATCCCGCCTACCACAAAAAGGCAGTCCAGCGGTTCCGGGATGGTATCTGTTTTCAGATTGAAAATTGGAATTTGCAGCGCTTCGGCAACGGCGCCGCCAATTTTTTTGGAATGACCTGTTACGGAATAATAAGCCAGGGCAGTATGCATCAGATGCTCCTTGAAATGGGTATGATTCTGGAATTATATGCACGAAGCTTTGATTTTAGTTTTTCTTCTTATGATATTGCTACCTTCCTGGATGATTGAGCGCCCTGAACCGCGCAGGCGGTGGAACGTACTGAGGTGCTGTCTGACTCCCGGATGAAACCATGCAATAAATCCTTAATATAAGGAAGCTGGTTGACTTTACCGTCGGCTGCTGAGACAATTTCGTCCAGGTGATGAGAAGCTTTCCGGGCACCTGATTGAATATCACGCTTGGCAGACGAAAAGGAGAAATATGGCATATCGACAACTTACCCAGATAGTGCGCGGTCATCCCGCGGTGGACGGCGCCGGCGTGCGCCTGCAAAGGGTGTTGGGCGCGCGAACGATGGTCGATTTTGACCCCTTTCTGATGCTGGACGGATTTGATTCCACCGACCCGGGCGAATATGTTGCCGGTTTTCCCTGGCATCCGCACCGCGGTATCGAAACGGTTACCTACCTTTTAGAAGGCGAGATTGACCACGGCGACAGCCTGGGCAACTCCGGGGTTATTGGCAAGCTGCAGTGCCAGTGGATGACGGCTGGCTCCGGGATTATCCACCAGGAAATGCCGAAAGCCGCGCCGCGCATGCTGGGCTGCCAGCTGTGGGTGAACCTGCCCGCCGCGCAAAAGATGACCGAACCCGCGTACCGGGATATTCAGAGCGGCGAGGTGGCAGAACTCATTGAGGAAAACGCCAGGGTGCGGGTGCTTTCCGGGCATTATCGCGGAAAGAGCGGCGCGGTGAAAGGCGAGTACGTACCGGTGCAATACCTGGACGTGGCGCTGCAGCCGGAGGCGGTATGGGAATATAACCAGACCCCAAACGACCAAACCTTGTTCCTTTATCTGATTGAAGGTGAACTGGCGGCGGATGAGGCCCTGCAGCAATTTGAGCAGAAGGCATGCGCGATGCTGCTCTCCAGCAGCATGGAAGAAGGCGAACCCGAAATTGTGCGGGTGAAAGCCGGTCCGGTGGGCGCGCGCTTTTTGCTGCTGGCTGCCAAGCCCTTACGCGAGCCGATAGCCTGGGGCGGACCGATTGTGATGAATTCTCAGGAGGAATTGGACCAGGCGTTCGCGGATTTACGCGCGAACACTTTCATCCGACATAAGCAGCCCAAAGTCTATTGAGCCTGGGCGATGGAAAAAGGACGCACGCTGAATCATGAAAGCGTGCGGAGGCCAGAAAAGTTGGCCGTTGGGAAGGGCTTAAAGCAGCCGGGCGAGTTCTTCAGTGCTGCCCGCCAAGGCGTTTATCAACACATCCCATTTGTTGAGCAGCAAATCATAGACCTGCCGGTTGGCTGGGTTGGGCTTATAAACCCGGTCGATTTCCGAAAAACGCAAAGCAGCTTCTTCCATGGAATCCCAGGCGCCGTAACCATAGCCTGCCATAATCGCGGCGCCCAGGCAAGCGGCATCCTGGGTGTTCTTCATGGTCACCACTTCCCGGTTCATCACGTCTGCTTTAATCTGGCACCACAGCGGGCTTTTGGAACCGCCGCCCAGCGAACGAACCTGAGTGACCTGGATGCCAGTGAGCTTTTCGGTATAGTCCACAATCTTGGCGATGTTACAGGCCAGAGCTTCCATAAAGGCGCGGATAAGGTGGCCTTTGGTATGCCCAAGGCTTAGCCCATAGAGCACGCCGCGCCCGTAGTTGTCGTGATAAGGATTCCCCGCACCTCCAAAGAAAGGCAGCAAAAATAAACCTTCCGCTCCAGCGGGGATTTCGGCAGCCAGCGCGCTCATCAGATCATAGGCGTCAAGTTTCTGTTCCGCCTCCTGGCGCAGTTCCTCCGCGCAGAGTGTGTCTCGCAGCCAGCGAAATAGAATGCCGCCTTTGGCGCCGGATTGAATCATATACTTATCTTTCAGGATGCTGTAGTTGCAGGGAATACTGCAAGACGGGTCGAATACTGGCGCGGTCGTCGTTGTACAAATCATCAACGCGCCGCCAGTGGATTCGCTGAACACCCCGGGGATTACGTTCCCGACGCCAATCGCGCCGCTGGATTGGTCTTGCCCGCCGACCACCAGGAGCAGATCGCGCGGTAAGCCCAACTCATCCGCCACTTCCGGAAGGATTGTGCCGACAGGCGTGCCGCATTCAAGAATCTCGGGCAGCTGTTCGGGGTGAATGCCCAGATAGTCCATCATCTCGGGCCACCAGGTTTTGGTAGTAATATTCCAGAAGTACGATGTACACCAGCTGGAGCCGTGACTGACCTTTTTCCCGCTCAAATGCCAGAGGATATAGTCGTCGCACATAAACATCATGCGAATTTTCTTGAAGAGCTCAGGTCTGTGTTTGCGGAACCAGGCAATCTTCGTGGCAGGGAAAACAGGATCGATTGGGGTCTGCCCGGTAGCGCGCATGATTTCCTGCGGTGAAAAATGAGCGTTAATCTCCTCGGCTTCCACTACCGCGCGGCTGTCCAGCCAGACATAAAAATTATCCAATGGGCGCATGGCTTCATCCAAAAAAACAATCGTTTCGGCAGAAGAATCCATGGCGAATGCTTTTATCTCCTGGGGATTGACGCCGGATTCCCGGATTGCATTCAGCACGCAATCTTTAAATGCGGTCCAATATCGCTCCGGGGTTTGTTCCACGCGCTGCGAGTCGGGTTTAATCAGTTCATATTCTTCGACGTGATGGTGCAGTTTGTGGCCGTTTTCATCAAAGAGCGCGGCTTTAATGGCTGTCGTGCCAATGTCTACCCCGAGAAAGTATTGGTGTGCCATGGGTGTGATCCTTTATGTTTCTTTTGGCGCAAATCTTACAGGAACAGGCATAACCTGAAACCCGCCAAACTGCCCGTCGCTTTCTGGGTCGGCGGGCAGTTTGGAACTTGCTGTTTTGGCTGGTATTACTGGGCGCGGGTTTGGCTGGGCTTACGCCGCGCGTTTATGCAAGGCTATTCTTCCAAACAGGCGCAAACCTTATCAATCTGTTCGGAGAAGCTCTCTCCAAATTTGTGTTCAAAGAACGCGCCGCCAATTGTGAATCCATACAATTTCGGGAGTGATTTGACCAATTGGATGCGTTCATACGAATTAATACTGCCGGCGATAGTGAAGTGCTTGTCGATTTCACTGGAAAGGCGCCGTAAAAGCTCCTCCGGTTCGCCGCCAAGGTATCGAAAGGCGTTCAGGTTCACTCCCCAGATACCTTTCTTTTCGGCTTCTTTCGCCTGGCGGATAATTTCTTCGATGGGAGCACGCAACCGTGTATCCGGGTCTAACGCGATGAAGGGCGAGTAGGCAATATTGGCATCGGTGCAAACCTTGTGGACACTTTCAAAATAGAGGGTTCCGAGCAGGTGATCCACGCCGCATTCCGCGCAAAGTTCAGCTGAACGCAGGCAGGTCGCCTCATCAATCGCCAGAACCTCGATATAAGTGCGCTTACCGCTGTCTTTCATCAGGGTGATGAGGTCTTTCATTTGCTCTGTGGTTGTTCCCTCAATTTTAAAGCCCCAGTGCGCCGCTTTCGCGTCTTTGGCGCCCAGGAATATTTCTTTGGCGTCGGGAACGGTCACATCATTCCAGGTGAGCATTACAATCAGTTTTTTCTTATCCATTCCAGTTTTCCTTGTGAGCGAAAAAGAGCAGGCGCGCCCTTCTCACTTCTAATGATGCGGGGTTAGTTTCCGAATTGCCGCGGCTGTATCCGCCCGGAGTCCATCGGCTGCCAGAATCGCGTTGAAGGCTTTTTGGCAGGCTTGTTCCATCCAGGCGACAACTGCCATGGCTTCATCCATGGTTTTTCCGACTGCGACAGCGCCGTGGTTACCCATAATGCAGCAGTTGCTGTGCAGGAGTGCGTCAGCGGTGTTTTCTGCCACGTCGTGGGTGCCGGCGTCGGCATATTTCGCGCAGGGGATTACGCCAGTGCGGCCTTCGCCAATAATGGAAAGTGGCACATCAATGCCCAGGATGGCAAAAACGGAAGCCCATTCTCCGTGGGTGTGCACAATCGCGCCGATATCGGGGCGCTTGCGGTATATCGCAACGTGCATATACCATTCACAGGTTGGCTCGCTCCAGGGTACATAAATGGTTTCATTCACGTCGGTGATAAAACGCTCCCAACCGCGGGCATCCTGTAGATTCCTTTGGAAACACCAGCGCGGGCTTCCGGAAACGTATATCAGCCCGGTTTTCAGGTCCCGCACGCTCGTGTCGCCGGATTCGCCGGAAGGGGAATAGCCGCGCAGATTCAGGAGTCGGGTGCCCCGAGCGACTTCTTCCTTGAAGAGAATCTGGTCATAATCATTGTAAATGTCGTAATTGATGTCGGTGGTATATTCAACACCTTCGGTAACCAGTTGAGCCATTCCGGGATTTATGGTCAGCGGTCTTCCAAGCAGGCTGGCATGCGTGACCTTCCTTGCCACCGATTCTACCCAGGCAAGATAATTGATGGTGTTATCAATGTTGGCGCCAACCGCCAGTGAGCCGAAATCATACAGAAAAACGTAAATCTGATCCCCGAGCTTTTCAATAACTTCGTTAAAATACGCTTCGGTCATCGAAGGGGCGCTTTCCACGCATTTGATATCCGTGCTGGCTTCAGCTTGCTCAGCGAGGACGAAAGGCAGCGGTTCTTTATGCTGGGAGAACAGGGAGCTCCAAAGTGGATAAGTGTGGATGATGCAGTTCACATCGGGTCTGGCTTTATATACCGCCAGGTGCAAAGCAAGGTTTTCGCTGGGGATTGTGTGGTGGGTGACGGGGTTGCCGTCCCGGTCTACAACAGCGAAGTCAGTCCCATGGTACGCTGAGGGTTCCCCCACGCGCAGCTGCCCGGACTTAATGGAGATAAACACATATCCAGATTCGGCGTCTCGAACGCTGACGTCTCCCATCTCATCATTTGGGAGGTATCCATCCTTATATAATTGACTGAAGCAGCGCGCGGCTTCATCCTGAAAGAGCTTAATTTTGTAATTATCGTTCATGTGAAATCTCCTTGGGACAATGTAATATAACCCCAGCTTTATAACATGATATTACAGGCGCCGCAATGCCGAATTGCAATTCCGACTGAGCTGCCATCAGGGCGTTGAAATGCTATTTTGAGAAAATTTCATGGTTGCTATTTTCGTTCAGGTGATATTTAAATCAGCCAAAAACTCACCGATAACGGCAGCTGCGTGGGGTGCGGATGGAGCCGCGGGCTTCTGGAGCCGCCCGGCAGGCACTCAACTGCGCGGCTGTCGGGGTTTTCAATCGTTTATCTGTCCTTGAACAAGCCGTGCAAGGCTTCGAGGGCGGTAAGGATTTCATGGCGCTCGCCCAGCATGGTCAGGTCTTCGCCATCCACGTACGAAGCGATGGATTCGGCGGTATCCTGTTCGAAGGCAACCACGTTATTCAGTATGGATGCCGCCTTAAAGCCGCGCAAGCTGGCAATAGTGAACAGCGCGGCGCTTTCCATATCCGCGCCCAACACACCCTGGCGCGACCAGTAGGCGTCGATTTCGCTTTCCTGGTCGGTGTAGAAGCTGTCGTGGCTGCGGGCGATGCCTACATGATAGGCAAAGCCCTGCTTTTTGGCGGCTTCGATGCAGGCGAGCATCAGTTCCGCGTCGGGCACCGCCGGGAAGACCGCCCGGCTGTAAGTGTTGGACGCGCCGTCGTCTTTCACCGCGCCGTTGACGATGATCAAATCTCCCAACCGGACTTTCGATTGTAGCGCGCCGCAGCTGCCGATGCGAATCATCGCCTGGACGCCGATTTTGTGCAGTTCTTCGGCGGCAATTCCGGCTGAGGCTCCGCCGATGCCTGTCGAGATCACCAGCACAGGCACACCCTTATAGCTGCCGCGCAGGCTGCGGAATTCGCGGTTGCAGGCAAGTTCGGTTACATCACTTAGAAATGGCGCGACGCGGTCGAGCCGGGCAGGGTCGCCCGGAAGCAAAGCGTACCGGGCGCGAATGCTTTCGTCTAGTTGAATGTGGGGCTGCAGCATTGGTCCTCTTTTCTGAAGGTAGCTTTGCTCAAGTATAATTGTCCCAATCACAGAAATCAATCAAAAGGGAGTACTTATGCCTATTCTCAATTTTGGCTCTCTCAATATTGACCATGTTTATCGGGTGGATAGCTTTGTCCAGCCTGGCGAAACCAAACACAGCAAAGCCTATATGGTTAACAGCGGCGGCAAGGGGCTGAACCAGTCCATCGCGGCGGCCAAAGCCGGCGGGCGGGTCTTGCATGCCGGCTTGGTTGGCAGGGACGGGGGCTTTTTGGTGGAAAAACTGCAAGCTGCCGGGGTGGACACCGCGCTGATGCAGGCTTCGGCTGAGGTGAGCGGGCATGCCATAATCCAGGTGGCAGATTCCGGGCAGAATTGTATCCTGCTCTACGGCGGTACCAACCAATTGCTGACGGAAAGCTATGTGGAAACAGCCTTAAGCGCTTTTGGCAAGGAAGGCTTGGTTTTGTTGCAAAACGAAACCAACCTGACAGCTCTGATTATCCAAAAGGCGGCCGAAAAGGGTTTGAAAGTGGCGTTTAATGCCGCGCCATACTCCGACGCGGTGAATTCCTATCCGATTAATTTGCTGGATTGGTTAATCGTGAATGAGGTGGAAGCGGCGGGAATCCTTGGTACCGACGTGGTCGAACAGCTGCTCCCGCGCCTGGCGGAACGCTATCCGCGGGCTGGCATATTGCTTACGCTTGGCTCAGCCGGCGCGCGGTGCTGCCAGAATGGTCATTTTGCCAGCATTGGCAGCTGCGCGGTGCAGGCGGTCGATACGACTGCCGCCGGGGATACCTTCACCGGCTATTTTTTACAGGGCATACTGCAAGGTTCAGGCGCAGCGGAGGCACTGCGCCTGGCAACTGCCGCCGCGGCGTTGTGCGTGCAGCGCCCGGGAGCGGCTGATTCCATCCCCAACCGCGCGGAAGTGGAACAGGCGCTGAACGAAGGCGCGTTGATAGTCCCCGAGGTCCAGGAATGGTAAGGGTTCTGTATATTGATTGCTGCATCCGGCGTGAGGAATCGCGCACGCGTGCTCTGGCCGAGGCGTTTTTGGCGGCCTTGGAAGCCCAGCCCGGCTACCAGGTGGAGCGCTTGTGTTTGATGGATGAACCGCTGACAGCTTTGAGCGAGGGCTTTTTTTCTCAGCGCGAACGCCTGCTTTCCGAAAACCAGCGCGCCCATCCGCGGTTTCGTTACGCGCATCAATTCAGCCAGGCTGAGCGGGTGGTGGTGGCAGCCCCATTCTGGGATCTGAGCTTCCCGGCTTTGCTGAAAATATATATTGAGAATATTTGCGTGGACGGCATTACCTTCGGGGCGAATGAGCGCGGCACGTATGGTTTGTGCAGGGCGAAAAGGCTGCTCTTGCTGACTACGCGCGGGGGCGATTTTCGCGATTCCCCGCTGGAAATGGGCGCGCGCTACCTGGGAGCCTTGTGTGATTTTTGGGGCATCCCGCGTTTTGACGTGGTGGCGGCGGACGGCTTGGATTTGGGTCAGGAAGCAGTTAATCTGATCCTGGACCGCGCCATCGCGAATGCCATCAAATTGGCAGACCGATTTTGACATCTTTTAAGCCCTTGGCGGCAAAGGAGAGGAAATGGAAAAACTGCTGATAAGGCGTTGCGAGGTTCTAACCTTTGAAGGCCGGGAACCGCGCTTTCTGGACGAGCGGGATATTCTGATTGAGGGGAACCGGATAAGCGCCATTTTGCCGGCTTCCGCGGAGGCGCCAGCGAATTGCCAGGTCATTGAGGCGGCGGGCATGCTGGCCGTGCCGGGGATGATTAACACCCACGCGCATGTGCCTATGGTGCTTTTTCGGAATGCCGGACCGGACGTGAACGAAAACGACTGGTTCAACAAGGTGATTTTTCCGCTCGAAGCCAACCTGACCCCTGAGGACGTCTATTGGGGCGCCATGCTGGGGCAGGCGGAGATGATTGCGGCTGGCATCACCTGCACTGCTGACCATTACTTTGAGATGGACTGGGTCGCCCGCGCGGTTGAGCAAGCCGGCACACGCGCCAACCTGGGCTGGGCTGTTTTTGGGCACCAAGGCTATGGACAGCTGGAAGAAACCATCCGCTTTGTGGAGCGCTGGCAAGGCAAAGCTGACGGGCGCATCACCACGTGGCTCGCGCCGCATTCTCCGTATCTTTGCGACCCGGATTTTCTGGCGCGCTGCGCCCGGGAAGCGGCCAGGCTGGGGGTGGGCAACCATATTCATGCCGCCGAAACCGCCGGACAGGTGGCGCTCTCGCTCGAACGCTATGGCAAAACGCCGGTGCAAGTGTTGGCCGATGCTGGAATATTGGAACAACCGGTAATCCTGGCGCACTGCCTCTATCCATCTGACGACGATTTGGACCTGCTGGCGGGCAGGGAAGCGGGCATAGCTCAGGCGCCCAAAACATATCTGGCGATGGCGATGGGTCTGGCTGATTTGCCAAAATACCTGGAAAAAGGAATAGCGCTTGGGCTGGCGACAGACGGCGCCGTCAGCAGCTGCACGCTGGACCTGTTTGAACAAATGCGCCTGACCGCGCTGACGCAAAAGAATAAGTCGATGGATGCTGAGGTGCTGCCGGTGGAGACTGTGTTGGATATCGCCTTCCAGGGTGGGGCGAGGGTGGTGCGCCAACCGGAGCTCGGAAATCTGAAAGATGGCAACCTGGCGGACGTGGTTCTGCTGCGGCAGGACCGCCCGGCCGCCCAGCCGGTAATTAACAAGGCGGCTAACCTGATTTATTCGTTGGACGCGCGGGATGTGGATACGGTAATTTGCGACGGCAAACTGATTTATCAGGGCGGCCGCCACCTGACCCTGGATTTGGATGAAATCCTGCGCGAAGTGAACGCGCGGCTTCCCCGCCTGTTAAAAAAAGATTTGTCCCGTAAGATAGCGGAATATCCGGAGTAGTGAACTTACAGGTAGATAACAGATCTGCTGGAATGATGAGACCTTCAGCCAAGAGCACCCGCCCAGTCTACCCACAGGTACCTATTGCGCTGAGGTGCTTCGCAAAACCGGCGAGATCAGAGAACTAATTTATCGATAATTAGCTTATGCGGCGACAGAATGGATTAGAGCTGCCACCAACAGAAACAGATAAAAAATGATACTTAGGTATCCAAGCATAATACCGAGGTTAGCAATTTTCTTTTCATTGTTCGGATCACCAGTTTCCTCAAATTCCTTAAGGGCTTTATATCCGTTTTTAAGAGCAAAATAACTGAGGAGCGGTAAGAGGATAGATGCGATGCCAAATGATCTGCTTGCTCTGGCGATATCTCTTTTGCCTTCCACAAACAATCATTTCACTCCCAGAAAAATCAAATATAAAACACCGATGCCGAGCACGAAAAGCCCTAACGCACCGGCGAAGCCACCGTCTGAACCTGAAGAGGAGTTGGATTTTGATAACCAACCATGGTCTCTGCCATACTCATCAATATAGTGATTGTTAACGACTCCCCCCCGATTACGACCACCATTCCAAACATTTCCTGAGTAGTCAACCTTGCCAATATGTTGACCACGGCTATCAGAAACATTGCGATTTCCGTCAACTGAAAAATCAGGCATGAATTACCTCCTCTATCCCGAAATTAATCTTTTATCACCACCAATAATTATTTCCTATTGCATCGGTAGTGTCAAGTGTTTATCAAACATTTAGGAACCACTCTTGATCTTGCACGGTCTTCTGGTTGCGCAGTATCCCTGTGGGACCGAGCGAGTGATCAGCGGTCTTGCTTGGTCTCCCGACCATGCAAGAACCGGGGTATGGTCAATCCTACGCCATCATCAGAAGCGCAGGGTGAGATTCCAGAACGTTCCGCCCGAAAATATCTTCAGGCTTTCGTCAGCAGGTCAAACAGCAAATCCAGCACGCCGGCTGCATCCACCCGCAAAGGGATGGTCGCGGAAGGGCGCTCTGCGGGCGCCTCCGTTTGTTCCCCGCCAATCCCCTTGTTCCGCGGCAAGCCCGGGAAGATCCGGTGGTATTTGTCAGCAACGGTCTTGCCAAAGCAGAGACCGCTTGTCTCCACATAAACCGGCATTTGCTCGCAGGTAAAGAGCTCCGGCGCCAGCAGATATGCGGTCACCGCTGGGTCGTGGGTGTGGATGGCGCCGCCCATGCCGTGAATCGCGTGGTGAAAGTTCTGGTAGCAGGGTTGGATGCGTTCCAGCAGCTTCACCGCCGGCGTCCCAGACGCGTAGAGCTTCGCCAGATACTCCGGGGTCATGATAATTTTCATGGTCACGTCCAGCCCAATCATCGTTACCTTCCAGGGCGCGGCAAAGACCACCTCGGCGGCGTGCGGGTCGTGGAAGATATTGGCTTCGGCAACCGGAGAAATATTGCCCAACGCGAACGCGACGCCGCCCATCAGCACCACCTCACTGACGAGGGGAATAATCCCGGGCTCAAGGATGCACGCCAGAGCGATGTTGGTCAGGGGGCCCAAGGGCATCAGGGTCACCTCATGCGGGTGCGCAAAGACGGTGTCTATGATGAATTGGGCGGCATGCCGGGGGTCCAGTCTGCCGCGCGGAGGGGGCAGGTTGGTGTTGCCAAAGCCGTCTTTGCCGTGCACGAGGGTGCCAAGTGAGTCCGCGGGCAGGATAAGCGGTTTGCCGCAGCCTTTTGCGACGGGGATATAGTCGTTGCCTTCCAATTCCACCAGGCGCAAGGCGTTTTGCGCGCAAGTGTCCACGTCGGCATTCCCAAAGACGGCTGTCAGACCGAGCACTTCCAGCTCCGGCGAATGGAAGGCCGCCAGAATTGCCATGGCATCATCTATCCCCGGGTCTGTATCAATGATAATTTTCCTGGCCATCGCGGGTTCCCTTTCACACACAACTTTAGCAGGTTTTATTCAGAAAAACCTGTCAGAAAATCAATCCGAAAGTCCGGGCCGGTTTAATACTTGCGCATCAGCGCGAACACCTGCTCTATGAAGGCGTCCCGATCAATATCCATCACCACAAAACCATTTTTGGGCCATTTCGCGTCGCTGAAAAGGTCGGTGACGGTTTTGCCCTGGGTGATGCTGCCCTTGGTTTCGACGCGGATGCCGGCGGGGTAGGCTTTGAAGATGGATTGGTCGGCGGCGTAGAGCATGGCGGCAGGATCGTGCATATTAATGCCGATGATGCCCAGTCTGCTCATAAACTCGACGATGCCTTGCACAACCTCACGGAAGAAGACCGCTTGTTTGCTGCCCAATTCCGCCACCTGGTCCAACTCGGCGGGGCTCATCAGAGCTTTCATAGTCATGTCCAGCCCGCACATATGCACCGGAACCCCGGTGCGGAGGACGATATCGGCTGCTTCCGGGTCGGCAAAGATATTGAATTCCGCGGCTGGGGTGGCGTTGCCCTCGGCGGTTGAACCGCCCATAAAGACGATGCGATGAAGCAGCCCGGGCAAATCAGGATATTTGACGAAAGCCATCGCCAGGTTGGTAAGCGGACCGATGGCAACGATTTCCAACGCGCCCTGCCACTGCACGGCGTATTGGTGAATTGCGTCCCAGGCGTTCACGCCTTGCACCTCGCGCCGGGTGTGGGGCAGGTCGATGCCAGCCATACCGTCAGAGCCGTGCACGTCAGCCGCGTCCACCCGCTTGCGGAAAATCGGCCCGGACGCGCCGCGGTAAACCGGGATATCCCAGTCCAGGAATTCCAACAGACCCAGGGCGTTGTAGGTGGTGCGTTCAAGCCCGACGTTGCCCGCCACGCTGGTAATCGCGAGGACGTTCAGCTTTGGAAGCTGCCTGGCGAGCAGGAAAGCGACGGCATCATCCACGCCGGGGTCGCAATCGATAATCACAGGAATCGGGTTCATGCAGGCTCCTCTCCATACCAGGCTGCGGCTTCTGCCAGAAGGTCAATAAAGCCAACGCGGTCGATATCAATCAGAGCGCGCACGTTGGGCGGCTTTTGGCTGAACCCGTAATGGTCTGCCACAGTTGCTCCGCGGCAAAAATCGCCCTGGGTTTCGATTTGGACATAGTAATCCTTTGCGGTCAGGATTTCGGGTCTGACCAGGGCCGCGACCGCTACAGCGTCGTGCACGGGCGCGCCGGCATAGCCGATGCTGCGGTGAAAGCTGTAAAAGAAATCCAGCCATTCCGCCACCACGGTGGCAACCGGGTTGCCCAGGGCGCGAATGCGTTCGAAATCTTCCGGAAAGACCAGCGCTTTGAGAGTGACATCCAAACCAGCCATGCTCAACGGCAAACCGGACTTGAAAACCACATCGGCCGCTTCAGGGTCCACGAGGATATTGAATTCCGCGGCCGGCGTCCAATTGCCGTGGGCTAATCCGCCGCCCATAATGGAAATACGCGCAATTTTTGGTTTAAGTTCGGGGTAGAGGATGAGTAAGGCTCCAACGTTGGTCAGCGGACCGGTGGCGACGATGGTAACGGGCTTATCCGCGGCAGACAGTGTCTTTGCCATTAATTCCACCGCGCTGCAAGGTTGGACTGGTATGGTTGGTTCCGGCAAAGCCGGCCCGTCCAAACCAGTTTCGCCGTGGATATTGCCGGCATGGATCGGTTCGCCGTGCAGCGGTCTTTCCCTGCCCATGGCGAATGGGGCATCGATTCCCAATAGGGTCATCACCCGGCGGGCGTTGAAGCTGGTTTTTTCGATGGATTGGTTGCCGCTGACCGAGGTGCATGCCAGGATTTCGAGCTGGCGGCTGGCTTTGGCAAGCATCCAGGCGATAGCATCATCATGCCCTGGGTCGCCGTCCAGGATAATGGGGATTACGCTCATCATCACACACCTTTCACCAAGGGATGGCGCTTCTTGAGTTTGTTTTTGATACTGATCGCGTAGCCCACCAGACCGAGAATCGTCACAAGATATGGGATTGCTGAAACCAAATAGCTGGAAACGCCTTGCACCCCCGAAACTTTGGTGCGCAGGGCTTGCGCCAAGCCAAACAAAAGGGAGGAAAGCATTGTCCCGACGGGTTCACCCCGCCCCATAGCCGTGGCAGCCAAAGCGATAAAGCCGCGCCCAGCCACCATACCCGAGTTCCAGCCCTGAGAGTAGTACATGGACATAAACGCGCCGCCCAAACCAGCCAATGCACCTGAAATCGCGATAGCAATGTATTGGATTTTTTGAACGGAAACGCCAATGGAAGTGGCGGCGTCGGGATTTTCACCGACGGCACGGATGTTCAGACCCAGCGGCGTTTTATATAACACCACCCAGATTATCCAAACCAAGAGGAACACGAGGTATGTAAGCAGCGAGTGCCCGGAAAAGACCTGCCCGATAAATGGGATGGATTTTATCAGCGGAATATTCACCACCGGGATAAGCAGCTCACGGGTGACCAGGGCGCCGGTGTTGCCTTTCATACCTGTGAACATGTTCAACAGAAATATTGTACCGCCAGCCCCCAGCATATTGATCGCGATACCAGCCAGGATGATGTTGGTTTTCATTTCAAAGGCAAAGAAACCAATCACCAGAGCCAGAAATATTCCGACCAGCATAGCCCCTAAAACGCCAACCAGCCAGAATTGCGTCCAATAGGCAAATAACACCCCAAAGAGCGCGGATATCATCATGATACCCTCGAGACCGATGTTGACAACACCGGCCTTCTCGGCGATGACTGCCCCCAAAGCCGCGAAGAGGATTGGGGCGGTAATCCGGATCAATACAAATAAAAACTCGGCATTAAAAATTGAGAGGAGGAGATCCGAGGTCATGATTTGCTCCCTTCTTGCCCGGCGGCGGCTTCTTGCAGCGCAAGGTCGCGTTGGGCATTACGAACCACGATCCGCTGGCGATACTTTGCCAGGAATTGTTCGGCGGCGAAGAACAGGAAGATGGAAGCCTGGATGATATCAATCATCTCGAAAGGCACATCGCTGTTGATGGCCATCAATTGGCAGCCCTTATCCAGGTACGCGATAAACAACGCTGCCACAGGCACGAAGATCGGGTTGTTTTTTGCCAGAATGGCAATGGTGATGCCGAGCCAACCGTAGCCGGGCAGCTCCCGCCATAAAAAAGTATTATAGCGCCCCAGCATCTCAATGCTGCCTGCCATTCCAGACAACATGCCGCCAATAACTTGTGAAAGCACGATGATAGCGCCGACCTGAATGCCAGAATACTGCGCGAAAGCCTGGTTGATACCAATCATGCGGATGGCGTATCCCCATTTGGTGCGGTACATAAACAAGGCAATGATTACCACGAAGACCAAGGCGATGACCAAACCCCAGGTCAGCTTTGTGCCATTGGCAACAATTTCGGGGATTTTTGCTGTAGCCTGAAATGGAAAGGACTGTGTGGCACCCTTGGAGCGATCCGCGAATGTAAAATTAAGGAAATGCAGGATGACGAACATTATCACATAGTTCATCATAAGCGATGTAACCATCTCGCTGGCACCCAGTTTTACTTTCAGGAGCGCTGGAATGAGCATAATCAGACCGCCGACTACGGCGGCGATTAGAACGCAAACCACCTGATGCAGCCCGGTGTTGAGCTTCAGGTAAATTCCCAGTAAACCGCCTACGAAGCCTCCCAGCATGATTGCGCCTTCGCCGGCCAGGTTGAATTGGTTGGCGGAGAACATAACGCAAACTGCGAGCCCGGAAAATATGGTCGGAATCATTGCCGCGAGCAGGGTTAAGAAGCTGGTGGTGTTGAAGACAGCGCCCGTGGATTTGAAGCTGATTACCGGACCAAGCAGCAGGTATTTCAACGAGGTCAAAGGTTGTTTGGAGGAAAGGAAGATAAATACCGTCGCGACAAGCAGCGCCAGCAGAATGGCAGCCGCACCGCGCAGGAAATTAAACAGGAATAAACGCTTATCACTACTCATAACACACCTTCGCGATTTCTTCTTCTGTCTGGTGCTTCAAACCAAGCATGTACTCACCCATCTTGATGTCATCCAGCTTGTGTGTATCCTCAAAATAGGCGACGACCTTGCCTCCATACATGACAATCAGGCTGTCGCTGAGTTCAATCACCTCGTTGAGGTCGGCGGAAACCAACAAGACAGCTGCCCCATTGCGGCTGAGATCAACAATTTGGGCGCGGATGAATTCTGTCGCGCCTACGTCGATGCCGCGCGTGGGTTGGTCAGCAATTAATAAGGTTGGTTCGCTGGAAAGTTCACGTGCGACCACGACCTTCTGGATGTTACCGCCCGAGAGCATCTTTACCTGTTGTCTGCGCGATTTGGACAGGATGCGATAATCAACAATCAACGTGTCGCTCTCCTGATGGATTTCGCGCATATTAAAGAGCACGCCGGAATTGAAGCGCTTCTCATCAAACCGATCTGAGATGACATTTTCTTCAATCGTCGCAAGGTCCGCGATGCCGTAGGTCATACGGTCTTCGGGCACAAGCGAAACGCCGTGGTCGCGAATCCGATTCTGAGGCATTCGGACGATTGACTTGCCGCTGACCTCAACAGAGCCGGCATCCGGTGTGTTCAGGTTGAACAGCATATCAACCAATTCCCTCTGACCGTTCCCCTCCACCCCGGCAACCCCGAGAATCTCACCTCTGCGGACTGAGAACGATACTTTATCCAGCATTTTCTTGTTCCAACGGTTGGTATATTCCAGGTCGCGCACTTTGAGCACGGTTTCTCTGGGTTGAGACTGCTCTTTCACCACTTCCAAAATCACATCCCGACCGACCATCAGGCGGGAGATTTCCTCCTCACTGATGTTCGCGGTTTCGTAGACGCCTACAGATTTACCGCCGCGCATGATGGTAAGCCGGTCAGTAATCTGTTTAATTTCCTTGAGCTTATGTGAAATAAAAATGATTGTGAAACCTTGTTCCTTAAGAGAGACCAATTCTTTAAATAATTCTGTGGTCTCTTGAGTGGTCAGAACAGCGGTGGGTTCATCCAAAATCAGGATTTTTGCTCCACGCACAAGGGCCTTGAGAATTTCCACTTTTTGTTTCATGCCCACCGGGATATCCACCACTTTCGCGTTTGGATCAATCCGCAGATTGTAACGGTCGGCATTCTCTTCGGCGATTTGGACAGCTTTTTTGTAGTCGACAAATAAACGCGACTTAGTAGGCGCCATGCCCAAAACGATGTTCTCGGCGACCGTCAGGCTGGGCACCAACATAAAGTGTTGATGGACCATGCCGATGCCAAGCGCGATGGCTTTGTTGGGAGAAGTGATTGCGACTGGTTCGCCATTGACCAGAATTTCTCCGCTGGTGGGCTGCTCAAGGCCAAACAGGATTTTCATCAGGGTGGACTTACCCGCGCCGTTTTCCCCCATGATGGCATGAATTTCTCCCCTTCTTAAGAAAAAATCCACATCTCTGTTTGCAGCAATTCCGTTGGGATAAACCTTGCTGATCCCTTTCATTTGAACAACAAAATCTTCCTGTTCCATTTATGGGCACCCTTCGTGAATTGATTAAGAAACAAGGGGAGCTAAAAGATCAGCTCCCCTTGAATGAAACTTAGAACATCAGGCTCTTATCAAAACTACGGCTGCATCGCGTCCCTGAGTGTTACCACGGCATTGGTTGTATCACCAATCGCGGAGGGGACGACAATTTTGCCAGCGACAATATCAGCCTGGGCTGCCAGGACGGCATCCTGAACAGCTTTGGGGGCGATCTTGGCAAAATTCTTGTCGGTCACAACGCCAACACCACCCTCAGGAATACCCAGTCGGACTTCCTGCCCCCAATAGGTGCGGCCGGCATCCCATTCGTCGAAGAGCCAAATAATGGATTTGCCGATGTTTTTGAGACCAGAGGTCAGGGTTATGGCAGCCTGGGCTTCTGGCAGGGTCAGTTCCTGGTCTGAATCGACGCCGATGAACCAGGCTTTGCCGGATTCGAGCGCGGCTTCTGCGCCGCCGTTGCCGGAAAGACCAGCCACGCCCCAGAGGATGTCGGCTTTCTTGTCGTTAATCATCGAGAGGCCGATTTCTTTGGCAGTCGCGGTGTCCACATAGCTGTTGACGTAGCGGGTATCCACTTTGATGTCCGGGTTGGCAGCTTTGGCACCCTGCAGGAAGCCGTACAGGAAGTCATTGATGACCGGGCTGTCAATACCGCCGATAAAGCCAACAACGGCTTCGGGGTTGATTTTGTCAATGCTGGTTTCGGTGGTCATTTTGGCAGCAAATGTGCCAATCAGATAACCCATGTCGTTCTGTTTGTAGGTGATGTTGACCACGTTCTGGTTGACGCCAACGTAAGTATTATCGTCATAAATAAGGAACTTTTGGTTGGGGTATGTTGTGGCGGCTTCTTTGAGGTAATCGGGCATCTGATAGGTTCCACAGATTACCAGGTCATACTCACCGCTGCTGGCGACCTCATTCAGGGTCTCAAGCCACTTCGGCTGATCCTGGTCGGTACCGCCCATTTCGATGGTTTTGTACTCAATGCGGCCGGCCGCGGCGAGTTCCTTCAGGCCGGATTCGGCTGAGTCAAAGAAAGACTTGTCGCCAAGGTTACCATTGACCAGGCTGACAACTTTGTAGACTTTGCCGGCGGCTTGCCCCGGCTCGGCTGGCTTCTCGGGTTCGGCGGCTTTTTGAGCGCAGCCAACCATGGACAAAGCCAGAATCGCTACAAGCATAAACAACACAACTTTTTTCATTTTTCTCCTTCTTTTGGGGGGAATAGAAAGTAAATAAACATGACAGGATTTTATTCGGGGATGAGGAAACTGTCAATATCATCATTATTGATATCATATATATAATAAACCCGGGAGCCGAATAAAAAAGGAGCGGCAGTCTTCCATGCCGCTCCCAACATAGTCCGCTTAGACGGTGCCTATCCCGATTTACGGGCGTGAACCATGCCCACGCAACAGGGAGCGCCTCCGCGCTTATGAATTCGCTATCATCTTCCCAAACTCAACTGCCGCGATTTGCCCCTCGCTGCCCGGGTTCCATTGGTGCCTGTAACCCTCACCCAGGATTTCAAAACCCGCGTTTCCTAACAACTCATTCATCACTTTCACGGATTCCCCGCTCCACCCATAGCAGCCAAAGGCGGCGGCTTTTTTGCTTTTGAACTTGAGCTGCTTCATTAAGTGAATGAAACCTGCCACGGAATGCAAGATGCTGTTAAGAATCGTTGGCGAGCCAATCACAATTGTTTTGGACTTAAACACCTCGGAAATCAGGTCATTTTCATCACTCTTCGCCAGGTTATGAATCCGGACCAGCACCTCGGGATCCGCCAATTGGATTCCTTCGGCAATTTTCTCCGCCAGGGTTTTTGTGCCGTTCCACATGGTATCGTAGATGATGGTAATTTGGTTCTCCTGGTAATCATTCGCCCACTGGGTATATTTCTCAATAATCTGAAAGGGGTTGTCCCTCCAGATGACACCATGACTGGTAGCAATCATCTCGATGGGAAGATTCAACGCGAGGATTTCGTTCAATTTTTTCCGGAGGAAAGAACTGAACGGCTGCAAAATATTCGCGTAATATTTTAGAGCCTCACTGAACAGGTCGCACTGGTCAATTTCGTCATTGAACAACTTCTCGGATGCCAGGTGCTGCCCGAAGGCGTCGTTGCTAAAGAGAACATTGTCCAGGGTTAAAAATGCCGCCATGCTGTCCGGCCAATGCAGCATCTGCATTTCCACAAAAATCAGTTCCTTACCGTTTCCAAGGCTCAGCCTATCCCCGGTTTTCATCACATTAAAATTCCAATCCTGGTGATATTGACCTTTTAAGGACCTGACCGCGTTCGCGCTGCAGTAAATGGGCGTGTTGGGAATGCGTTTCATCAAGGCAGGGAGCGCGCCGCTGTGATCAACCTCCCCGTGATTCACGACGATGCAGTCAATTTTGTTTAAATCAATTTCTTTTGCCAGATTCTCCACAAACTCATTGGCAAACGGCGCCCAAACTGTGTCTATCAGGACGGTTTTCTCTTCCTGGATTAAATATGCGTTATAGCTCGAGCCTTGATTCGTGGAGTATTCATCCCCGTGGAACCTTTGGAGCTCCCAATCTACTTTGCCCACCCAATAAATATTGTTTTTCACATGCTTTTTCATCTTAGCGCTTCTCCTTTCTTAGGGCTTATCCCATGCCATATGCTTTCGCCCAGGTGTCTATCATGGCGTGCAGTTCTTCATGAACTCCATGCCCCACCACAGTTTCCTCAAACAGCTCAAAATCTTCGAACATTTGCTCCTGGGATTCTTCGTCTATCACTTGGTCGGCAATCATAAAAAGTACGAAGTTTTCCTTGGCAATGTGACCGCGCAACAAATCACGGTATTGTTTGGCCGCGTTTTGGAAGCTGACCAGGTCCTTTGCCTCCAGGCTCTGGCTCATTTGCGCGATATACGCCCTTCCCTGCGCGTGCTCCTGCAGCATGGCGCCGATGGGGCCGCCTTCGTTATGAATTCCCTGGGCGAGCATTTCTTTAAACAGGTAATTCTCCTCTTTGCCGTGATGACATTTATCCGCGAAAATCCGGAGAAAATAAACTACCTCGCCATAATACTTGAGCAGGCTGTCTGTATCGCGGTTTTCTGAATCCATCATTTTGTCAAGAATATTCAGGACATGCAAAATGGCTTCATGCTCTTTCCGTAAATCTTGCGTCGCTTTTCCCATTGATTAATTCTCCTTTCCAAATCGCGTTCCAACGCAGTCAATCCGACTGTTGATCGAAAGCCAGCCTGTTTGGCTTCGGCTTTTTCTCTGTGTGGCTCCAGACGGTCATTCCGGTGGGTTCATCCGGGCAGCCGCGAGGGTTTGGCGCATGCCTGAGATGCCCGGCTGGGTTGGAGGGAGGCTTTGTCTTCCCTGCCGTAGAGCATAGTCCCACACGCCGGAATGATGATTACCGAAGAATAATACCATTTCTATCATAATTTATCGACTTAATTTCCAGTTGCCAGAAACATTCTTCCTGCATAATATCTTGCCCGCGGATGTTGTAACCATTGGCAAAACCCTGAAACCCGGATTTGCAGCGCTGTCTTTGAGAAAATATCTTCTTCTGTTCAACCATCCGCTCCTGGCCGTTCCGAGAAAAGAATCAGGCCGTTTAGCGTTCGTCATTTCCAGACCTGGAAAGGATTGCCACCGCCTCAACATGTGTTTGCGCTAGCATAAGTGGACGCAGAAAAGTCCTCGGTTTGTGATGAAGATGACGGAAGAATTGCATTCCCGTCTTGATCAAATTGTCTCCGTAATATTCCATAATTATTCTTATGTAGCTTCTGCTTATAACCAGTTTTGAAGACAAAAGTAATCAATCCTGGATCAGGTGTTCCGCCTTCTTCATATCCACCAATGACCACTTTTTCGACGATGCTTTCGAAAACAAAACGGTCAAACTTTTCCAAGACCTGATTGCTTTCTAATATTGCCTTGAAGCTCAAGATGCGTGAACGAAGGTCGTCCTGTTGGTTTTTAGTTACAGACAAATCGTTCAGTGTTGACTTCAGTGTGTCGATGTTGTTATCAAGATCGAACAATTTGCTCGAAAAGGCATCATCGTCTATGGTTCCTTCGAGTCTCAAGTCGATGAGCTTGCTCTTCTTATTTTCAGCAGCGACTAAATCCCTTTCAGTCCTGCTGATGATTTTTTCAACATTTGCTTCCGTAAGCGTCTCTTCAGCCAATGCGAGGAAATCGTCAACGATCGATTTATCGTTTCCGCAAAGAAGCTTGTAGGCTTCGAGGAAAGCCTCTTCAATGATGCTTTCCTCTATGCCCTTGCTTTCCGGGCAATACTTCTTACCCTTTTTTGTCGCTAATGTGCATTGCCAGATTAACTTTTTATGTCTTGCACCAGCGTGCCAGCTTCTTCTGCTGAGTTTCGTATCGCAGAAGCCGCATTGCAATAAACTGCTAAAGGCATACTTACGGCTATATTTTTCTCGCTTGCCGTCTGGATTGAGTCTACGGGGATAACCTCTCTTTGCGAGGATCTCCTGCGCTTTCGCAAATACTTCTTCGCTAACAATTGGGTTGTGATGACCTTTGATATAGAACTTATCTTCCTCTCCGAAGTTTACCAGCCGACGTTTGGAGATCGGGTCCACGGTGAAAGTCTTCCCAAGCAAGAGGTCCCCTTTGTATTTTTCATTCTTGATAATGTTGATGACCGTGGAGGCAGGCCACTCAGTATGTCCGTGTTTAGTTGTATAGCTCAGGTTTTTTAGTTCATTTCCGATTATTGTACAGCCTGCCCCTTCGTTATAACGCTGAAAGATATAGCGAACGATATGGGCTTCATCCTCATTAACCGTCAAGGATTTATCCTCTGGATGATAGTCGTATCCTAAACAACCTTGGAATCCAACAATCTCACCTCGCTGCATTTTCATGCGGAGACCCTTTTTAACGTTGGCGGAAATGTTTTCGACCTCCTGTTGTGCAACAGAGCTCAAAATCACCAACAACAATTCTCCATCCATGGTTAGCGTATTAATGTTTTCTTCTTCGAAGAAGACGGCAACATTCTTTTCTTTCAGCATACGAACATAACGCAAAGTGTCCAGCGTATTTCTGGCGAAGCGGGAGATAGATTTCGTGACAACCAGATCTATCTCACCGTTCATGCAATCGTTTATGAGTCGTTGAAAATCCTCTCTGTTTTTTGTTTGTGTTCCTGTAATTGCCTCATCTGCATAGATACCAGAGAATACCCATTCATTTGTAGATTTAATAAGCTCGGTGTAATGTTGAACCTGGGATTTGTAACTGCTGAGTTGGTCTTCACTATCGGTGCTGACACGACAGTAAGCAGCCACGCGCAATCTCTCAATTTTCTGACCGAGGACTCGGCGTCCAACTGGACCTTGTCCCTTAATAACTTCAACGGTTTTCATTTTCTTGTACCTCACTATGTGTATTAACCATAGTAGATTGTACACCACAATGAGGGATTGACTGAATTGAGATTTCAGAAATTACATTATATTTTTCCATTAACTTGCTTCGGATTTTTTCATACTCAGATCTGTTGATCAGTTCATTGCTAAGGAGTTTGCTTAGCATAGCCAACTGTAAGCTATATCTGAGTAGATTATTAGCCTCCATGGTTTCTGATATAAACATTTTGGTACTCATTTAACTTGGTTTGATTCACTGATTATTTTGAACTGCATAACAGCACAGACTAATCGTGATGTAAGCCGAGCCTCAATTTCGGGATTCGGGACTCTGAAAAAGAATCCTTCTTCATCTCTGACATTCCGTTTAGATAAGTAAGCGATATAAGGATTGTAGTGACCTATCACTTTATCCATGGCAATCGGATCACCCTTTACCGCACAGATAATCACTGGGTATGGAAGCAGCTTCTTCCTTTGCCAGGATTTGTTTTCATAACTCCGATCAGCCATCGGCGTGTTCCTCTAGGTCACGTTTGAGTCTGGCTAAAGCAGTAACACGCCAGTTCTGAACTGTACTCCTCGGAACCTGTATTATTTCGCTGATTTTTCGATCGTTCAGACCCTCAAAATAATAGAGATTGATAATCTCACGTAGGTTTTCAGGCAAGATGTTGATGCCGTTTTTTAATAGCTCAATGGTGATCCTGAAACCATCGATGTAATATTCAGGCATGACATCCATAGTTTCATGATTGATTAAAAGATACTCTTCATCAATCGACAAATCTGAAAAATTTAAAATGCGTTGTTTCCGTCTATTCATGGATTTGTGAGCATTAATGGCCTCATTCTTTAAGGTCCGTTTGCAAAAAGAATCGAAGGCGAAGCGGACTTCTAATTCCTTGGTTACAGGCATCATTTCATCTCCTTTCAATCTGGTTTGGTAATCACGCCTCCTTTCACTCCTTAAAACAACGCTCATAATTAATCTGCCAACGATTTATGAAGAGAACCAAAACAAAAAGTTCTGCCGCTGAATTCTGCAGAACTCTGTACAAAAAAATTTTCACTGATGGATTTACTTTGACAACTTGTTCATCGTTTCTAGTAAGTGTGTCGGTCTAAATAATTTCTTTTTGTATCGCAACATTTTACATTTTCCAATTTGCTAGAAAGCTTCTTTCATTCAAATTGAACTGTACTCTGCTTGGTGTTAAATCTGCATTAACTCAAAAAAATGTCTTCCAGACAATTTGGTAAAATTAAATGACCGAAAAAAAGGATGGAAAGTATTGAGGATATTGATCGTTGACGATGAGGAAGACTTTTCAAATTCCTTATCTGAAGGTTTGAAGAGCGAAGGCTATGTCGTGGACATTGCCTTGGACGGTAAGAACGCCTTACATCTTTTTGAACTTTATCCCTACGATCTCGTTTTATTGGATTTAAATTTACCTGATACGGACGGTTTAATACTCTGTTATGAGTTTAGAAAAATTAAATCAAAAACTCTGATTTGTATCTTATCCGCCCGTGGTGAAGTTATCGAAAAAGTTGAAGGATTAGATCAGGGCGCTGACGATTATCTTTCTAAACCAATTCACTTTGATGAATTACTAGCTCGGATTCGAGCGCTTTTTCGCAGAAACTTAAATGTTCGAACGCCATTAGTGGAGATTGGTCAAATAACTATCGATACAAACCTTCGATTGGTATATGTAGCTGATATAGGAATTAAGCTCACAGCCAAGGAATACCATCTATTAGAGTACTTAACACAAAATGTTGGTCGTTATGTTACACCGGAAGAGCTCATTTTACATGTTTGGGGAGAAGATGATGCGATGTTCTCCAATTCAGTGCGTACACAAATTAGTTACCTTCGAAAGAAACTTAAGCTCGCGGGAGTAGTCAATCCGATGGTTGAGTCTACAGTTAATAAAGGCTACACCTTGGTAGTCAGATAATTTTGTATTCGATTTAACGCGGATTTAACACACAATCCAATACTATTGAATTGAGTTCCATATGCCTAAGTCATTTTCTGGTTTTCTTAGTAATCTTTTTTCAAAATATCCATTACGTAGGCAATTGATCCTATTCATGATTCTTGTTTTTTCGTTATTGGGCGCATCACTTTTTACATCAGTTACAAAACTCATTCAAACATCGGTTTTTAAAGAAATACAAATGATAGCAATTGAGCCTACACATTCCGCTGAAACGCAAGGAGGTATTGAAGCTAACAAAACGCCTAACCCAGTTATCACCTTAGACATAAAAAGTATGGAATCAGCCGCAATTCTTCAGTTAGAAAACCGTTTACAAAAAACGATTGGTTTAACAATCGTTGGTGTTCTGTTTTTTAGTCTGCTGTTAGCCATCTGGTTGAGTAAGTTTATTACCAGTCCTATAGAAAAACTCTCCAAATCGATTGCATCAGGGATGAAAGTTAGTACCGAAACACTAGGTGGAACCATGCCAAGCCAGGAATTATCGGATCTCCATTCAGCGATTATATTAAGTTTGGACAGGTTTGAGAAACAATTTGAAAGCCAAAATCAATTCTTGCTCGATGTCGCTCACGAATTTCGCACACCGGTATCTTCGATTAGGATGAATGTTGATGTCGCTAGAAAAAAATCCAATGTCTCATCAGCAGACTTTTTATCTCTTTGCTCAGCTGTTGATCGTTCTACAGTCCGTTTAGAGGAATTGATTGAAAAGTTAAAGATCTTATCATCCAATAAGAGTGAATTTCAACCAACACTTGTTGGTGTAAGAAATCTCGTATCAGAAAGTATAGAAATTTTGTTACCACTTTCCAGAGAAAAAAAGGTAGATATCCAGAATTTGATTGTCTCAAATATATCGATCAACACGGAGCCACTTTTTCTCCAAACAATCATAACCAACCTTGTTGAGAACGCTATCATGTATAACAAACCAGAGGGAAATGTTGTCATTTCATCTAACAAAACTGAACAGGGTTGTGAAATTCACATAGTGGATAATGGTATCGGAATAGATCAAGATGATCTCAGTAAAATATTCAACCGATTTTATCGAGTCGATAAATTCAGGTCAAGACAGACTGGTGGTTCTGGCCTGGGATTACCGATTGTGAAATCACTGGTAGATAGGTTAGGAGGTCGGGTAATAATGAAGAGTGCTCTAAACTCCGGTACTGAGGTGGATCTTTTCATCCCCAATTGCCAAGAACCTATTACCCCAATTAAAAAACAAAAGGAGAATGATGAAACACCACCCCAGAACAACGTCTTATAGGATCCTCCTAATTGCCATACTTCTATTTTTCAGTTCTGTCAACACCGTTTCAGGTACTGCGATCGATTTAATACCAGAGGACGATCACTTATCTGATGCTAATATCATCTGCAATGTGTTATTAGAGCCACTGCAACCAGGTAACACCACTTCTTCCATACTAGAATTTAATTGTGGGTTTAAGTCTAATTTACCTGACTTTGAAGTAAACACTACATATTTATTGGCATCTTTCTTCGACAAAACAAATTTAGAGGGTGTGTTAATTCAATACTATGGTCCGTCCATGTGCTCATCAGGTATTAGTTATGGAGTCGGTCAGGTCTCATCTTCTGTTGATAATCGAATCAGTTCCGGTTCTGGTTATTCTGGCTGCAACTATGTTTATGTATACGATCTTCCGAATTATGGAGGCGATTCGGCTTCTTGCTTCGCAAACTGTAGTAGCTTTGGCGCATTGAATGACCGAGTTTCCTCCTGGAAGGTGACTAACTAATTGCTGGTTTTTCCACAAGAAGGGATCAGTCAAGAGGTTATTAAAGTCCGCATTGAGGATCTAGTACTGATTGCCATGGATGTCCTGTGCGGTTGCGATCTGCGCTTCAATCATGACCTGCTGGGTAAAGCGTTCAATTTCGCGAATAGTGCGTTTTCGGAGGGTTGTGCCAAAGAAATGGCAACTCCGGTGCATCCTGCCCGACCTGTGTGGCCGATGCGGTGCACGAAGACTTCCGTGTCATCCGGGAGGTCAAAATAGAATACATGAGAGTTTCTCACCCTTTAGGATGATTCCGATGTGCTTTTTGTAAAGACCTATCATCTCATATGTTTCTGAACTTACTCAGTATAATTTTGTTTGTACAAAAATCTGGTTAATTAAGATGATAAAAAATGATACTAAAGAACTCAATCTGAAACTGATTAATATTTTTGCCTATGTCAGCTTAGTTATTTCGGCTGCCTGCATTCTGCTCGTTACCCAAACTAAGTTCTTCCAATTCCCTGACTCCATATTGTCTACTGCAACATTGATTTTAGCGGTTAAATTCGTTCTCTTATCATCCCTTTTTATTTTTATGTTTAGGTTCTTTCAAAGAAAAAAATCAAAAGGGGAAAAGGATGCTTTTTGGACAGTGATGCTTATTCTCGGCCTACTTCTGTTCATCGTTAGTTTGCTTTTTTTTGTTTTTGATAAGTATGCTTATATTGGCCCGGGTGTTCTAAGGTTTTCTGGATTCGGAAGTTTCTCGTTTGTGTTTATTTCGTCTTTATTATTTTGTGCTCAATTTCTTTTTTTTCAGGTTATTGAGCGTATTTATCGATTAGAGGCTAATCATTTTTTGCGAAAAGCAATGAATATAGTCATTGCATTAATGGCTGTCACATGCTTATTAATAGTGTTAGTCAATATTACTATTGGGACTTCAACTAAAAATGAAATCAAAAACTGGGAGAACGCAAAGTATCATCATGCAACGGTTGTTTTCGGGGCTGGTGTTTATCAGTCTGGAGAGATCTCCGGTGTATTTATGGATAGGCTTAAGACAGCTGCTAGATTATTTCACAGCGGCAAGACAGATTTGATAATTGTAAGCACCTCATTGGATCAACCCAATGAACAAGAACTTATCCTATCAACGTTAAGATCATTAGAAGTCCCGGATGGAATGATAATTATTGACTCAAAAGGTTCGCGTACGCTTGAGACCTGCAAAAGTGTATTTCAGGAATACAACCTTTCTGATATAAATGTTGTTTCTCAAGCTTACCATCTGCCTAGAATTATTTTCACATGTAGACATACAGGCGTCATCTCCATAGATGGTATTATCGCTGACAATAGTTCTTATTCAATTCAAAACCAAATTATTTGGTATTTGCGCGAAAAAGTTGCAACAATGATAGCGTTTGTTGAATTAATTATCTTTCAAGAGAGCAATTCCTCGTAGCTTGCTATGAGGATGATAATCAAAAAGACCTTGTTTTGACTAAGTGCATGTATCCCCAGGCATAATACACTTATCAGATATGTTGCACGGGCAACACAGGCACCAATATGAGCATTCCACAGGCTCAGAGCCAACACAAGTGTGAATGATAGGAAGCCTGTAATAGTAAATTACACTTCCTTTATCACTTGAGCAATACCAACCACCACCACATTCGCAAGGTGACTGGCATGAGGCATCAATTTGCTGAGAGCATTGGCTCCCTTGAACGGGCATAACTAATTCAAAAAGGCCTATTTCAACAACAATTAGGGCCAATAGCACAATGACTAGAGTTTTCTTCATTTTTCCACCTCTTTTCAATTCGACTGGTTAATCTCTAGAAGCATGTTTATGATTGATGGAACCGAATTCCAATTGTTAATCCTGTATCCATTTACATAAAAGGTTGGTGTACCGATCACTCCAACTTTCTTTCCTTCACTTATATCCTGTTCGACTTCGGTTATGTAGTTTCCATTTGAAACACATTCGTTGAACATTGAATGATCGATGTTCAGATTCTCTACTCTACTTATTAGATTAAGGTCTGTTATTGGAGCGTCTGAAGAAAATATGTAATCTACAAATTCCCAATAAATAGATTGGCTTGGTAGACAATTTGTGATCTTGAGAAGACTTGTTTCAATATCAGGTGTTTTAACTGGGAAATCTTTCAGCACGAATTGGATTGAATCACGATGTTCATAAACTAGAGGCATGATCGCTTGATAGGCAGATTTGCAATGCTGACAAGAAAAATCAAGAAACCCAACAATTGTAACTACAGGATCATTATTGTTTCCGATATAGGGATCGTCACTTATTGGAATAGCCTCCACAAACTCGATATCTTGGTTTTCAAGGGATGTCTTTGTGGGACCTAAAGTTAGCGCAACATATTGATTTAACTTAATGATTTGAACGGAAGTTAACGCTATTTGTAGAATCAACAACACTATAACTAAGACAGAATATATGTTCGTTTCTTCGAGCTTTTTCATCTTCAGTCTCTTCGTCATTTACTCTGAACTATTGATTGTTGCACCAAGCACTGGTGGTGCCAACGTCCCTGGCAGTTGCAGTCGCTTGCACATTAGGTGGCTCATGTTGATAGACAAACGAGCCCGACCCAACCTGTGCTGATGCGGAATGATATGAGCTCCGGTGCTGATATGTGGATTTTGCCATTAAGCCTGGGATTGTTTCCCACGCCCAGTATCCTCCCCCGACAAACCCACCACCAAAAACAACATAAGCCATTCCGATACCGAGCACGCTGATTACGATGGCACAGATAGTCAGGACCCTTACCAGCCTAACTCTACTTTTTCCATTAATTTCTCCTTTCAATCATCGCTATACATTTTTATATGAATCAGAAAAAATTGTCTAAGCACATTATAGACAGATCTATGTTAAATCCGCGTTAAACACATCTTCCTCATCATAGCAAATTGTTTCGCTGAATTGTTTAATATAGTGAAAGGAAAGTACGTTTGAGCAAGCAAAGGAAGTGTATATACACATCCGCAAAAGGTACTCCGTTATATTGGTGAATAATTCTGGATTTGTTGAAGCGTTAGTGAAAGGGTTATTAGAGAAAGCATGAGAACAAGAAGGAACCTGATCATATTCTATGTCAATGATGATGAACTTCAACGGATTGAAAAGAAGCGAAAAAGTATTGGTATAAATTCACGCAGCGCATATCTGCGCAAGGTTGCCATCGATGGTTATGTGATCCATATTGATTATGCTTATTTAAAGGAACACACCCGACAAATAAGGATGATCGGTATCAATATCAACCAAATCGCTCATCACCTTAACGCCACAGGTGAGATCTACCAATCTGACCTGAAAGCTATACAGGAAATGTTGGAGGAAATCTGGCGATTACAAAGATCCATCCTATCAAGTCTTCACTGAAAAAAGCCATAGCCTATGTGGTTGCTGGTGTGAAAACTGAAGAGGGTTTTCTGGTAACGAGTTTTGCCTGTGCACCTGAAACGGCAGATTTAGAGTTCAGTTTTACACTTTCCCATTGCATGCAAAAGGGGAATAATCTTGCTTTTCACTTAATCCAATCCTTCAAGCCTGATGAGACCGATCCAGAGACCGCCCATAAGATTGGCATCGAATTAGCCAATGGGTTTTTGAAGGATCAATATGAGTACATTCTGAGCACCCACGTTGATAGGGATCACATTCATAATCATCTGATCTTCTGTGCTGCAAATTTTCTGGATCACCGTAAATTCGTCTCCAACCGAAGAAGCTATTATCAGATTCGAAAAATAAGTGACCGACTGTGCCAGGATTTCGGTCTTTCTGTTGTAATAGCGGGGGAGGAAAAGGGAAAAGCATATAAGGAATACCTGTCCCACCAATCAAGCACAAGTTGGAAAACTGATCTTCGTCGAGCGATTAGCCAAGCCATTAAACATAGTCAGTCCTATGAAGAGTTTCTTCTGCGTCTTAATGTTTCTGGATATGAAACCAAACAGAACCAAGGCATCTTGTTTCGCAAAATTGGTCAGCAACGATACGTGAGAGGAAGAACCTTGGGCTTGCCTTATACACTGGAGCAGATCAAGAAGAACTTCCTGCAAAAACTAACACTTGAGAAGCAGATGCAAACTTCTGATCGCCTTCCTTCCCTGATCGATATTGAATCGAATCTGAAAGCCATGCAGAAGAAAGGATATGCCCGATCTTTGGAGATTAAGAACCTGAAAGCAATGTCAAAGGCCTTTCTTTTTTTAGAGGAACAGGGGATTTATACTGTTGGAGCGCTTGATAACAAGCTTAGAGAAGTAAAGGATGAATTTGAAGCAACTCGAAAAGAGATAAAAAAGTTGGAAGACAAAGTATCCAAGTTGTCCGAGATTACAAAACACATTAGAGCAGTTGAGGAGATCACAAGTAACTCCGAGACATACAAGGCTAACTTACCACAATCAGAACAAATAATTCTTCGATCATCAATCAAAGCCCTAAAAGAAGAAGGGATAGAGCTGCATTCGATTAATATTCCTGTAATCGAGAAAGAACTACAAGCCTTGAAGGTTAAGAAAGACCAGCTCTACCTTCAGTTCAGAAGAACAAAGATTATTTGGAGACAAATCCAAACGGCTAAAAAAACCATCAATCGACTAGTAAAACCGATTAACGATTTTTTTATTGATTGAATAAAAGATGTGGGGAGCAGGATAACAATGTGGATGTAGTAAAAACAATCTGAGGAAATTAGAAACGTAGTCTGCGATAATGATGAATGATTCTGGTACAATAAAGTAGAATTAATATTGAATCTTTCCTCAATAAGGAAAGGTGATTTCAGTTCCAAAGGTGCAACGCAACTTTCCAGTTTTTAATTCGTAATACAAGGAGGGCAAAATGGCTTACATACAATCTAAGTTGTTAGATTTTCACAATGCGATTAAATTGCGTCGCTTCAATGAAAATGAAACTCTTCGTGAGAAGAGAGATATTATCAGACAAAAGATAAAGGACCGTATAGATTTCATTTTCGGTAGTGTTGAATATTTTGTGTAAACCCATTTTTCATCTTTGACTCTCACAGTGGTATTTGGACACGGTCACCAAAGAATATGACCAGTTGTGCCAGGATATCCCGCCAGTGAGGGATGGGCATACT
>Ga0228535_1000756_pt1 | contig 74734 bp, 68 predicted proteins | sample SJ1metagenome_FD_168457 | JGI IMG/M metagenome (GOLD analysis project Ga0228535, IMG submission 168457) | Enriched culture of PCE-dechlorinating microbial communities from Ithaca, New York, USA - SJ1 | ecosystem: Engineered > Modeled > Simulated communities (microbial... > Unclassified | place...
CCCACGGCATAAATCAATCCCCTCACCTCTGTGATTTATGCCTGTATTGTATCAGAAAACTGTATACTATCTCTCCGAACATTCTGTATACTATCTTACCGGGCTATACATTTCCATGCCCGCCCGCATGTAATATGGATACCTGAAATTACTTGTGCTAGCAGGCATCCTTGCCGGGGCGGCACAGAGACCGCCCCCTACATGAATTCCGGAATATTTTTGTGGGAATGCCGCCCACGGTGCCCCGCCTGTATTTTGCCTTTTACAGCAATGACAATACGGAGGCTTGTCTACAAGCTGAGGAGCGGCATACAATATCGCAAGCAGCAGCCCGGAGGGCGCTAGACGAGGTTCAAGGGGGCCTTCCCGGCGGCCCGCTCCGCCAGCCGGGCGTGGCAGAGTTTGCACCCGAAACAGAAAGCGGCGCGGGAACCGAAAACGTCTTTGATCATGGCGGTAATCTCCGCCTGTTCCCGGCCATCCGCGTAGTGGACGGTCACATGCCGCGGCGCGGCAGTAACGATGGCGCTGATGAGGAGGTCCTCAAAACTGACGTCTCCCGCCTCCGCCGGATCGACCGGCTCCTCGTAACAGTCGCTTCCAAGCAGTTTAGCTTCGGCATCGTACATCTGAAATACGCCGGAGGTCGCGACAATCACATGGACTTCGTCGATCTTCGATTCCTGAATACTGACGAAGTAACGCAGCAGGCGGATAAACTCCGTATACTCCCTTTCCAGGAAAAACTCGTCGACAGCTGCCTCGACGGCGTCCTTCAGGAGCCGACGGTATTCCCGCAGGCGGAAATCGATAAACCCGCCGAGGTTGATCTGCCGGTATGTAGCGAAATAATCCAGCAGGACGGCCATGATCTCTTCTTTTTGCCGGATCTTGTAAGCCGGAACCGCCGCGGCGTCCGCGTCAACCGCCAGACTTTTGCGGGCGTAACGGCAGATGATTGCCTGCTCTTCGGACGAGAAATAATTGTAGCGGCTGCGGATGTAACGCAGCAGCAAGCTGTCTTCCCATTCATTGACGATAATATCCGAGAGGGCGTTCGCGGTAAAGCGGTGAAACTGCTCTTCCCGACCGGCTTCGTCCGCGGGCGGTTCGTAGCGACAAATCAATTCCGTCCGTCCTGCCCGCTCGTTGCGTTCGATGGAAACCGGACACTCCGGTCCGCCCCAAGTGCCGTATTCGAGTTCAAGGCGCCGGATGGTTTCCGCATCTTTTTCTGTCGTCTCAATTGCGATGATGGCCATAAACCGCTTCACCCCTTTCATATAAGTATTATATGTCCGGGGCGAAATTAGTATACAGCAATGCAGCCTGCCGTTCAAACCGAGAAAACGAGCGGAATTAGCGAGCCGACGTCGATGCACTGGCCGCGGCGCAGTTCAAGCAGGCGCACGCCGTGTTTGCGGCAGAATTCATTGATCGCGGCAGCGTCGGGATAGCCGTCGAGCGCGCCGGTAACGGCAAGCACTCCCGGTGCGACCAGCCCGCAGGCGCCGCCGAACAGGCCATGCGGCAGGCCGGGCAGCATCACCCGGCCGGGGGAAAGCAGGAGGACGTCGATGCCGGCCGCCTGTGCGGCGGCCCGGATCCCGCGGTCTTCGGTCAACAAAGCGGCGTCGGTTAAGATCGCTGTCGCGCATTTGGTATACCCCTGCCGAACCGGCCGCAGGACGACGCCCCGCCGGCGCAATTCGCGGGCTAGTATGGGATCGGTCGCTTTCGGGTTGTGAAAAGCGATTCGACCCAGCCGGGCAACATTATAAGCGACATCGCCCGGATAAGCTGCGCACAGCGCCGTCTCCCCCGTAATCACTTCCAGGCCGGCGGCAATCAGCCGCTCCCGCAGGACAACGGGAGCGTTCGGCGCGACCACCACGGCGCCGTCTCCCAACGGGTGCAGGAGCAGATCGGGATGCGCGCAGACGGACGGGGCGAGCGCCGGGCAGGCCGGCACCGGTAGTACTGCAACCCCAAGTCCGGCGAACGCCGCGGCCAGGTCGCAGCCGGCCGGCGCCGCCGGTCCGCAGTAACGTCCATCCACGGCCGCCAGGGTCACCGGTCCGGTGGGGATAAACGGGAACGATTGGGTTAGCATCAGACCGCCGCCTTTCGCTCATGAGAATTGACCATCTGAACTTTACCCCTGATCATTTGCCCATCGCCGGCTTTGATAGGAAGCGGCTAAGCAATAGAGTAATCTTCCTGCAATGGCAGCCGGCGGTGTGCAAGCATCGGGCGAGGGGAGTAAGCAATGGAAGACTCCTTTTGCCAAAGCTATACTTTACCACAGTAATGGATAAGTGATGTCACGGCGGTAAACCTACGGCATTACACACCGGGTTAAATCGTAGGGGCGACCATTGGTCGCCTGTATTGCCCTGTTATTATCCGGGCGCACCTCTGTGCTCACCTTTCGGGCTTTCAGGTACTGCAAAAGTGGCAGACGGGGGCGTTTCCGTCCCATCCGCCTAGCATGAGACCTTCGCCGCGCTCAGGATGACAGCCTGGGGGGCGCTTCGCGCGCTTCCTAGAGCGGCAGCGATACAGCGGGAAAAAAACAGGCGACCGATGGTCGCCCCTACGGGTTAACTGGAATAAATCTGTGTGGTATGGAAGGCTTCAGACTGCATGGAACGCAGCCAAGACTTTACCATTCCTGCAGCGTGGCAAGTACAAGCGGTGCCTCTGAACAGGAAAACGGAACGGCCCCGGACAGTTTCCAACTTTGAACTTTAAACTTTTCTACAGCTGGGACCGGACTACCTCGCTCAGGCTCTTGATCCCGGCCTTGATCTGTTCGGGGGTCGTCGCCGAGAAGCACAGGCGCATCGTGTTCATGCCCTTTCCGTCCGGGTAGAACGCGTAGCCGGGGACATAGCAAACCTTATTGGCGGCCGCCACCGGGAAGATGTCTTTGGTGTTCACTTTCTCCGGCAAAGTCACCCAGAGGAAGAACCCGCCTTCCGGCTTGGTCCAGACGGTTTCCGCCGGGAAATACTCGGCCATGGCCTGCAACATCGCTTCGCGCCGCACTGCGTACAGCGGAAGAATCTTTTGGATGTGCGGGTCGAGATAATTTCGCCGGCTGTATTCGTAGACGATCGCCTGCGTGAAGGTACTGGTGTGCAGGTCGACGGATTCCTTCAGGTAAACGAGTTTGTTGATCAGCGCCTTGTCGGCGATGATCCAGGCGAGACGCGCGCCGGGCGAAAAGATTTTGGAGAAGGTCGACATGTAGATAACGCGGCCTTCCGTATCTAAAGACTTGATGGGCGGGACGGCTTCCCCCGCGTAACGGAGTTCGCTGTACGGGTCGTCCTCGATAATCAGGGTGTCGTAGCGTCCGGCCAGTTCGACCAATGCCCGCCGCCGCTCCGCCGACAGCGTCACGCCGGTCGGGTTCTGGAACGTCGGAATCAGGTAAATGAACTTGATCTTCTTGCCGATTTGCCGGCGCTGCGCCAGGATATCTTCCAGCACGTCGACCCGAATTCCGTCGTCATCCATCGGGACCTCGGTGAATTTCACCCGTATGTTGTCAAACGGGCCAAGCGCGCCGAGGTACGTAGGCGATTCGACGATTACTTCGTCCCCCGGGTCGAGCAGCAGACGGGCCAGCAAATCCAAACCCTGCTGGGAACCGCTGGTGATGAGAAGGTTCTCGGCCGTTGCCTGGATGCCGTAGTTTTTCGACCGTTCCGCCAGGAAGCGGAGCAGCTTGTCATACCCCTGGGTCGAACCGTACTGGAGAGCGGAAGCATACTCCTGCTCCATGATGTAGTTGACGACTTCTTTGATTTCCGGCACCGGGAACGTTGCCGGATGCGGCAGGCCGCCGCTGAAGGAAATAATGCCCGGCTCCGTCAGATACTGGAGCAGGTCCGTCAGGGCCGACGGCCGCAGGTCGTTCCCCAGTAACGAAAGATGAGACGCCCAATCCAGACTCATTTTGCCACCTCCACAGTCCTAATTGAATATTATTTCTATTTTACCAAATTGCAGCCGATTTTGAAAGCCTCGATATTCAGCGGCCGCTTGGCGAACTTCTCCACCATGATCTGCTCCACGGCCGCCGCGTCCACCACCCCGGTCAGGGCGACCAGCGTACCGAGGGCGACCATGTTAGCGACCGCGGGATTGCCGGCGTCCCGGGCTATCTCCGTAAACGGGTGGCCATAGACGCCTCCCCCCGCTTCCTCCCAGCCCTCGATCTGCGAGCTGTCGCAGATGAAGCGGCACCCCGCCGGCAGTTTGCCGCGGTAACGGTTGAACGCTTCCTGGGTCAGGGCCAGCACGACATCCGGTTCGGTCACTTTCGGGTAGGCGATCGCCTCGGAACTGATGACCACTTCCGACTTGGAAAAGCCACCGCGCGACTCCACCCCGTACGACTGGGTCTGGACGGCGTTTTTCCCTTCCACCAGGACGGCGGCTTCCCCCAGAATTGTCCCGGTCAGGATGAGACCCTGCCCGCCGGCCCCGCTCAAAACGATTTGCCATTTATCCTGCATATTGCTCCCTCCATCGCTTTTGTCCCGGCCGTTTTACCGAGCCGAGCCCTCGTCCTGGACTTTGCCCGCCTGCCGCGCCCTGGCCTGCAGTGCCGCGTACTTGGTGCTCAGATCGACCACGTCCCGGTCGACGAGCTTGCCGATGCAAAACGCTTTGGCCTGCTCGGCCGGCGGCAGGGCCGCGTAAGCTTTCTCCGAAACGCCGTGGTCGCGCAGCCACTCCATCATCGTTGCCGGCGCGGCGAGACGGTTGCGGCGGCCGTAGTGGGTCGGGCAGATGCTCATGACATCGACCAGGGAGAAGCCTTTCTTGACAATGGCTTCCTTGATGAAGCCCTGGAGTTGCTGGACATGGTAGGGCGTCGACCGGGCAACGAACGCCGCGCCCGCCGCTTTTGCCAGCTCGCACAGGTCGAAAGCCGGCTCGAGCGAGCCGAGCGGCGAGGTGCTCGTATTGCTGCCTTCCGGCGTCGTCGCCGAATACTGGCCGCCGGTCATCCCGTAGTTCAGATTGTTGACGACGATGGCCGTGACGTCGATATTCCGCCGCGCCGCGTGGATGAAGTGGTTGCCTCCGATCGTGGCGCAGTCGCCGTCCCCCATGAGGACGACCACCTTCAGGTCCGGGTTGGCCGCCTTGACGCCCGTCGCGAAAGCGAGCGCCCGGCCGTGAGTTACGTGCAGAGTATGAGTCCCGAGATAATCGTCCGCCTTGCCCCAGCAGCCGATGCCGGTCACGACGACGATTTCCTCTTTCTTCAGTCCGAGTTCCGCAAAGGAGCGGACGATCGCCCCGAGGACGATGCCATCGCTGCAGCCGGGGCACCAGAACAGAGGCAATTTATCAACTCGCAGGTATTCGCTAATTGACGCCGATCCGGTCATTTCGCCACCTCCTCAATCAGGTCGAGAACTTCGCCGGGAGTTATCGATTCGCTGTCGACCCGGCTCAGTCCGTACACCGGAGTCGTCCCGGGATTGACCCGCTTTACCTCGCCGACGACCTGCCCAAGGTTCATCTCCGGCACAATGACGGCTTTGGCTTTGGCGCACAGGGCCGCCACTTCCGCGTCCGGGAACGGCCAGACGGTGATCAGCTGGATCATGCCCACCTTCCAGCCCGCCCGGCGGGAACGGAGCACCGCTTCCTGCGCCGTGCGCGTGATGGAACCGTAAGCAACAATGACAATTTCCGCGTCCTCGGTCGCCGTCTCCCGGGTCAGGACGATTTTGTCCCGGTTCCGATAAATCTTGTCCGACAGGCGACGGATAACCTGATCGGCATTGCGCGGAGTGGAATTGGGGAAACCCGTCTCGTCGTGCATCGAGCCGTTGGCGTGCTGGATGTATTCGCCGCCGAACACCGCGAACGGCGGCACGCCGTCGGCATCGGCCCGATACGGCAGAAATTCCCGCGGGTCCCCGCTCGGCAGCTTCCTTTCCTTAATGGTCAGTTCGTCCTGGCTGCGGATGACGACTTTCTCCCGCATGTGACCGACGACCTCATCCGCCAGGAGAACGACCGGGTTCCGGTACTCCTCGGCCAGGTTGAACGCCCGGACCGTCAGGTCAAAGCATTCCTGGACCGAGGACGGGCAAAGCGCGATAATAGCATGGTCGCCGTGCGTCCCCCACCGCGCCTGCATCACATCCATCTGGGCCGGCTTAGTCGCGAGACCCGTGCTCGGCCCGGAACGCATCACGTTCACGAGGACGCAGGGCGCCTCCGCCATCACCGCCACGCCCAGGTTTTCCTGCATCAGCGAGAAACCCGGTCCGCTCGTCGCGGTAAACGCTTTTTTTCCGGCGAACGACGCTCCGATCATCGCCCCGATGCTGCCGAGTTCGTCTTCCATCTGCAAAAACACTCCGCCGAGTTCCGGCAGGCGCCGGGAAGCCATCTCGGCAATCTCGGACGAAGGCGTAATCGGATATCCGGCATAGAAGCGGGCGCCGGCCGCAAACGCGCCTTCGGCGATGGCTTCATTTCCCTGCAGAAAACGAACATCTTTCGGTTCAGGCATCACGCATTCTCCTCCATTTCCACGGCAAAGTCGGGACAGCGCAGCACGCACAGCCCGCAGGCGATGCACAGCTCCGGCCGGACCACTTCCGGCCCGCCCACCCGGTCGGCCGCCAGCACCTGTTTCGGGCAGAAGGCGATGCAGATGCCGCACTCCTTGCATAATTTCCGGTTGATCCGGATGGTCGCTCTCGGCGCGCTCTTTCCGTCTGTCAAGTGAATATCCCTCCTTGAACTGGCTCAACGTCAAAAGTTGAAAGTTAAAAGTAAATAAGGAACTTGTAACTTCGAACTTTAAACTCGCTACGTGCCAGAAGTAACCGGCTTCCGGTTACTTCTGCGGCTGATGTCTCGCTTTATTCGTCCAGGATCGGCAGGATGCCCAGATAAAGGATATCTTTCCGGCTGGCTGCGTCCCCTTGAACCAGAATGGCCGCCCGGGCGACTACCTGACCGCCGCCCCGCGCCACCAGCCGCTCCAGGGCGTCGATGGAAGCGCCGGTACTGATGACGTCGTCGATGATCGCCACGCGCTTGCCTTTGATTGCTTCGATATCCGGACCGTTCAGGCACAGGGTGTCCGGTTTATAGCTGTCGTCCGCCACAATCTCTTCCAGCATCGGTTCGTCCATATAGGCTTTGATATTTTTCCGGGCAACGACATAATTCATGTTCAACAGGCGGGAGACCTCGTGCACCAGTGGTATCCCTTTTGCTTCCGCCGAGACGATTGCGTCAACCTCCGGCAGCCGGCTGACAATTTCCGGGGCAACCCGGCAGACAAGCTCCGTATCCCCCAAGATGACGAAACTGGGAATGCTTTTGCCGGGGGCATAGCCGATAACCGGCAGTTCGCGGGTAAGGCCGCAAAGGTCCAGGCGATAGGTTTTCCTCACATTTTTTCCTCCTTTCGCAATTCTGCGGAAGTTAAAGCCGCCGCAACGGCTAAATACAGTCAGCGCTCGCCGTATCGTCTGATTATTAAGTTTTTGTAAACTTCGCTGTTCGTGAATTCATTTCCTGCCGGACCGCCGGCTTTTCCGAACCGGCGGCGAATATTTCTTGCCGCAGCAGACAGCGAGCCGACAAAATAGTGATGGCAATTTGCGGCAACGAAGAAAAAACCTCCCGGAGGAGGTCAGGATGGGGAAAAACAAGATGAACTTGCTATAAGCTTATGTCCGGTTTTTCAGATTATGCCTGAATTAACAAGCTTAAAAACTATGGCTTAATGAAAACTGCATGCGGTCAAGCAATTAGGGAACGAAATTAAAGCCGATGCCGGCAGGTTTGACTGGCCCCATTCCCCGCTACTTGCCGCCAGCGAACTCACCCCGCTTTCCGGCGCATAAACCTCCCCTTTGATTGGCTCGGGGCATTATTTGTTGATACGGAGTCGCGCGAATACACATACTAACAGCGGACTGAGCCGGCCTTCGATTTTCTGAGGCTACGCCATGGTAGCCGCCGCCAAGCGCGGGCTGAACGGCACTGTCAAGCCGGAGTGAGGCGATGTTATGCGACAAGACAAAGGCGCGGAAAGATTGCTGTGGAGCATTGCCCTGCCGGGCTTCGGGCAGATCTTGAATGGCGACCGGCTTAAGGGCTTTCTCTTCATCGCCCTGGAAATCCTGATCAATATGGGTGCCCGCCTCAATCTGGCCATCGTGGCGAGCTTCCACGGCAACACGGTGCAGGCGATTGAACTCGTTGATTACCAATGGCTGATGTTCTACCCGTGCCTGTACGCTTTTGCCGCCTGGGACGCCTACAAAAACGCCGCTGCTTCTTTGCCGCCTTACTCCTTCCTCCCCTTTGTCGCCGCCGCTTACGGCGGTACTGTCGGGGTGACCCTGTCGCCGTCGTTGCAGCTGCTGCGGATAAAACCCGGCCCGGTTTGGCTGCCCATCGCGGGGCTCGCGCTCGGCGCCGCCGCCGGGCGGCTCATTCAGCGTTATGTGCAGCGGCGCTTTCCGGCGGAAGCCGGGCAATGATTCCGACCTAAGCATAGTAAAGGCCGGCTGATGCAGCCGGCTTTGGCTTCAGACAGAACTATCTCATTTCGATTCGGCACCCCGCCGCTTATCCTGCTCCCGCACATATTCCCGATACTCGAGCGGAGTTTTTTCGTTTTCCACCGCCGTCATCTCCCCGACCCGGGCAAGGGCTTGCAGCTTAGCGTTGAGCAGCGGCTGCAGGCAGGCCGGGATATGGTCCCCGTGGTAGCGGTGCAGGGCGACGCATTCCCGGCACCGGCCGTGCCACTCGCACAGCGTCTGGGTGCAGGGGCACTTGAGATGCTCCGGGTCGGCGGCGATTCTGCGGTTCTCCAGGACCAACTGATAATACTCCTCTTTCGTTCGCTTGCGCTTGCCCGCTTGGCCGGTGCTTTCATTCATGCCAACCCCACCTTTCGCTTAGCTCCGGACTATCACTCAATTCCGCCGCAACACATGTCACCCTGGCTACCTTTCTGACCGTTCGCTGGCTCAAATGTTTCATAAGTAATTGACTTGACAACTTATTCCTTGATTTTCAACCCCAGCAGCGAGGCGAACAAGAGCGCCTGTTCGGCGGAAACGATACATCCCCGCAGGCGTCCGGGGTCCACACTGATCCGTTTGAACGTGCAGGTACTTAAATCTATTCCGTCCAGCCCGGTCTGCGAAAATTCAATTTCGTCGATGTTGCACTGCCGGAAACTCACCTTGCTTAAACTGCATTCGCTGTAGTTCGCACTCTGCAAAAATACCCGCTCGAATGCCACCTGCTTCAGTTTGGCGGCGGCAAACACGCTCAGATTCAGAACACAATCACTGAAACTGACGTTTCTTAAGACTGCCTGGGAGAAATCCAGCCCGGTCATTTTGCAGTTACGAAATGCAACCCTATGGATGATACCATCCGAAAATCTCGTATTGGATAAATCGCAATTATCGAAAACCACATCGGCCATATCTATCCGGTTGAAAGTCGAGTAAAGAAGCTTCGCACCATTAAAAACGACACCGGATAACGTTAGCTGCTCAACCACCGCATTCGTAATAGCCGTGTCAGCGATAACGCTATTGGCAAGCAGGGGATCTTCTTCGCAACAAACGGCCGAAAAATCCGCTGGCCGGATATCCGCCCGGAGAACGGGAGCTTCGACGATAAATTTGTCCATCAATGCGTATTCACCCTCTGTTAGTCAGTTGGAAACTTCCAAGCTTAGCCTGGAATAATTGTATCACAATCGGAAAAACATTTGAGCCGCCGCCACCCGACTTGCGCAAAAAAAGGAGCAGTCAGCCCTCTTGCCGGACTGCTCTTGTCTTGCTCGGACATCGCGTTATAACTCTTTTACACTGCTACATACCCTATACACCATCTTTTGGTCCCTTCCCGAGCCTTTTTTATTCCAGAATAAGTTGGAATGGCTGCGTAGCTAAGCTACGCAGCCATTCCTGTTAGCGTGTGCTCTGGGCAGCTGCCGGGGGAACCTTACCCGGTTTACCAGACTTCACTTCACTCGTCGTCCTCGTTGTCCTCGTCGTCCATTTCTTCGTCTTCGTCTTCGTCTTCTTCATACATCACTGCGGCATCGTCCGGCAACGCTGCGGCGGTATTATCTAATGGCTTGGGTAGGCGTCTCTTTTTACGCTTCGGGCAGCAGTCGATTTTGATGAACACTTTGCCGAACTTGTTGAAGATGTTGATCTTGCCGCAGTTCTTGGAACAGGGTGATATTTTCTTCTTATCCCATCCAACTACAGTGTCTGCCATTGTTTTTTCCTCCTTCCTTCGGTAGTCTCACTACCATCTTATGAAGAAAGGAGCTGCTCCGAAATAAGCACCTCACCTCAATTACGGTAGTCTTCATGCTACAATTCATTACTGTTATAAAGCGTAAAAAGCCGTTTACGCATGACCTTTTCAGCTAATGGCATTCATATTTTCCCATGTCCGGGTTGCCCCCCCTCCCCAATTGAACCGGAGGCAGCGGATGTCAGCAGCCGAGAAGATTTGTATCCTTAACCCAATTTGGCCCTGTGGGGTATGTCTTACTGTGGGTCGAGTATTAAAACGGGATTATGCAGCAGCGGTGCATAATCCCGGGACGGCGGGTTCGTCAACGCAGGCGATAATATCTGGCCGACGACCCTTTCTTGATATGTTTGCGCAATCGTTCCCTGACATCGCTGTTGCTCTTCTTTTCCTCAGAAGGGAGTTCTGCGTTCTTAGCCTCCCTTTCACCGCTTTTGTGCTCCCCAGCAGGTTCATTGTATTCTTCAATGCTTTCTTCTCTATCGGCCTCATTCGGGCGCGGGACACGCTCCGACTTATTTTCATCTTTCTCCCTGGGTCGTTTTTTTCGACGCTTAGGATCGCACTCGATGACGATGATAACCTTGCCGTCTTCATTTAAAACGGTTATCTTGGCACGCTTCTTTATTTCAGACGCGATCGGGAGTTTCGCCAATTATCATCCCCCCTTTACTTACTGTGTGTAGTCCTTTGCTATATTCATAATATTAAAGATCAAAGCGGAATGAAATATGCCATCTATTTCAAATTTGGTAGGCAAGGTGTTTAGAAAAACCTGTGAGAGTTGCTGAGATGTTAATCTGGTATCCGCTCACCCGTTCAGCCGCACCCAGGCAAACCCTCCCGCCATCGGAATTATAGGTGAATTGCCCTATTGCCGCCTGAAGCGCATGGCATACAATAAGTTAAAGTGAGAAAATCTACGCTGCCTATCAAAACGAAAGGAGACCAGAGATGAATCAATATTCACCGCTCCAGCCTGCCGCGTTAAATTCGCTCCCGACCGGCAATCCATATACAGCCGCCCGATGTCCGCAATGCGCAAATTACCGTGACCAACTGGAAGAATCCGTTCAGGATGAAATTTGCGATGCCGGATTTTACGCGCAGATAGCCAATGAGGCCCCGACACCCGTGCTGCGGGAAATCATCACCAGTATTGTCGGTGACGAATACGGACATGCCCGCTTGCAGGCCTCGCTGCTTGGAATCTGCCCGCCGCCGATATCCTGTCCGCCTGATTGTCCGGCCGCGACCGGCAACTTCAGCGTTGACGTGTCGACAGCGATCAAAGGCGAACTAGCAGCAATCGGAAGATACGCGGAGCTGGCAGGGTGCGCACCCAACCCGGAAATCCGTTATTTGCTGACCTCGATTCTCGGGGATGAATACGCCCACGCGAGAATTTGGAATGCCATGCTGCTTGCCCATACCATCTGCTAATAGCCGCTGTTAATTCGCCTGCCAGGCATTATGCCTCGCCGGCGCTCTTTTGTATAAGCTTTGGGCATGCTTAACGCCCTCGCTTTACCGCAAAATGCCCGGATATATTTGGGTGAAAAATGGGACGGTCGACCTATCCCAGGCATCGAATCGCATGGATAGAATACAGCGAATACCCAATGCCATCTCCAATACCCTTAATCCATCTTTGCCGTCCTTACCCGGACGGCTTTTTTTCTTCATCCTTAAGTTGTAAAACGAACCCAATCCCGAAGGCGGCCAAAAGTCCCATTACGCTGCCGAAATAGAAAGGGGCTTCCGGTCCCAAACGGGTCCATAACAGTCCCGCGATAAAGGAAGCGGGAAAGAGGCCGATACCGACCAGAGTAGCGTGCAGCCCAATCATCGTTGCCCGTAAATGAGTCGGCGCGACATCGGCCACAAAGGCTTTCTCGATGCCTTCGGTCATCCCGGTATACACTCCGTACAGACCGAACAGGTACCAGATGAGGACCGGGGACTGCACCCTGGCAAACAACCAATAGACTATACTGTAGACCAGATAGCCAAAAACAAGGAAGGTTCTTCTGCCAAACCGGTCCGACAGGTATCCGGCCGGATAAGAGACCAAAGAGTACACTATGTTGTAGACCAGATACAGCAGAATAACCGATTTGGCGTCAAAGCCCAATCCCTTTGCCCGCAGCAGGAGAAATTGATTGGATGAATTACCGAGCGTAAAAATGAAAGCCACGACCAGAAAGCCTTTCAGGCGGGTGCTCAGGGCCGACCACTGCAGCGTTATCCTTTTCGTTTTAAGCGGAGCGCCTTCCGACCGTTCTCGGACCAGAGCTAAAACAATGACCCCGAGAACCGCCGAGATGAGCGAGTAAAGAAAAACCGGCCAATAGTTTCCCTGGTACCGGGTGACGAAGTAGTAAGCCAAACCGACTCCTACCACTGCCCCCAGCGTATCCAGGGTCCGGTGGATGCCAAACGCATGCCCCCGTTTCCCTTCCGGAGCAGCGTCGGCAATCAAGGCGTCCCGCGGCGCCGTCCTGACGCCTTTGCCAAAGCGGTCAACCGCCCGAGCAAAGAATACCCACGGCCAGGAGATGGCGAAATACAGGACAACCTTACCGAGAGTGCTGAACGAATACCCCGCCAGGCTTAAAGGTTTCCGCTTGCGGGTGATATCGGAAAAGTAGCCGGAGAATACTTTCAGCAAACTGGCCAGGCTTTCGGCAAACCCCTCGATGATCCCTATGATGGCCGGCGTCGCGCCGAGAGTCGTCGTCAGAAATAACGGAAGTAACGGATAGACCATCTCGGTGCTGACATCGGTAAAAAAACTGGTGAGACCGAGGATAATGATATTGAACACTTACGTCACCGCCTTGTCGGCATCAGTTTTTATTTTCAATCGAAAAGACTCTGTCGCTGAACTCCCGCAAAAGCTGCTCGCACTTTGCCAACATCGCAACGACGGCGGCTTGCTTTTCGGTGCCCGTGAAATCGCGCGTTTTCACCAAGTCGAACCATTTTTGCAGTTTTGCCAGTTCCACCTCATTTTCTTCAACCTCGGCATAGTTGAAATTTTGCCGCTTGGTTTCCTTTTCTATCTCCGCCCAAAAGTCTTCGCACCGCTCCATAATCTCCTCGTACTCGGAATTTCGCGCCGCGGTGAATTCCTCGGTGATTCGCTTTTCATCCGCTTCATTTTGGGTGCTTCCCTTCATTACCGAACTGGTTCCCCCCGCCTCGGCAATTTCTTTGGCGAGAGCAGCAAACAATGCGTGGGTTTCCGCCGTATCAGGAAGCAGCCAAACCGATTGCTGATAATTTATCGCGCCGGCTTGTTTAAGTTTGCGCCAGACATACACCCTCGTTCGCGATGGAGCCGCCGGCAAGTTGTAGATAAACAGCAGCCAGGGTTGCGGTTCATAAACCAAAGAGAATTCCCCCTCCACATTTGGAATGTAATAACTATTACATGTAATATATATTACAATCTCTCCGCAAATCCTTCCAGCTACTCTAAAAAAATATAATATCACGATAAAATAAAAAACCACTGGGCAGAGTGGCTCAAGGCAAAGGATATGACCGCCAAATCTTATCGGAATCCTTCCGCCAGACCTTGTCCGGAACCGGTCAGGCGGCTGGCTGCGAAACAGAATGTTCCGCCGCTCTCCTGCGTCGCAATACGTGGTATTTTTTTATAATCGGGTTGTTTTTGATTTTATATCATGTTAGCTTTAGATATATCCCCAGCAGAGGAGGCAAGAAGCATGTTTAAAATCGAAGAAATACCGCGATGCCGCATCGCTTACCTGCGGCAGCGCGGTCCCTATGGTGCCCATAACAAAGCGCTGATGGAAAAACTGAAGAACTGGGCAGCCGCCAACAGTCTGATGCATGACGACTCGGTCATCTTTGGGATCGCCCAAGACAATCCGGCGATTACCCCGCCCGAAAACTGCCGGTATGATGTCTGTATCGTTGTTTCCGCGGATTACGAAATAAAGGACCCGCACATAAACGAGGCCGCGCTTGACGGCGGCAGGTATGCTGTTTTTACGATCAGGCACACGGCATCGGACATCCAAACCGCCTGGCGCGAGATTTTCCCGGAGTTAGCAAGTCTGGGATACCAGATTGATACCACGCGGCCGATCCTTGAACGCTACATTCCCAGGCTGGTCGATAACCACCTGTGCGAAATCTGTGTGCCCGTCCATTGATGCGGCTGAGTCCGGCAGGCTTAGCTGGCAAAATGAAGAGTTTAATAGTTTATTCTATTTACAGAGGCCCGGAAAGGATGCTCAATCCCTTCCGGGTCTCTGCCGAGAATAATCCCCCCTAAAAGAAAAGAGCCTTGCGGCTCTCACCAGACACTATCTCCATATCATCATATCCTCCATAATACGACCGTTCAGCTTTGCGTCAGCCTTTCGCTGATCTTATTCACCTGATAAAGCACCTTTTCCGCGTCGATTGTCTTATACTCATTCTTCTCATACAGAACCTTCCCGTTGACAATGACCGTCTCCACTTCCTCACCGGTCGCGGAATACGCGAGCGCCGCCAGCATATTGTGCCGCGGATAGAACTGCGGCCTGTCGATGTCGAGAATGATCAGGTCCGCCTTCATCCCTTCCCTGATACAGCCCACCGCCTCACTCAGTCCCAGGGCTTTGGCGCCGTTGACGGTGGCGAACCGCAGCCCGTCCGTCGCCCGGATGAGTTCGGCATCCTCCTGCCGTCCCTTGTGGACCAGCGTCACAAACTGCAGGTCCTTAAACAGGTTCTGGGTATTATTGCTGGCCGCCCCGTCGGTGCCCAGGCAGATATTGATTCCCTTGTCCAGCATTGCCCCGAGCGGGGCAAACCCGTTCGCGAGCTTCAGATTACTCACCGGATTGGTGACCACGTTCACTTTCTTTGCCGCCAGGATATCCATATCGGACTCGGTCAGATGAACGCAATGGGCGGCCAGGGTCGGCACATCGAAAAACCCGATGCGGTCGAGGTATTCGGCCGGGGTGGCGTGATATTTCTCCTTGATCGTGCTGACTTCATTCCTGCTTTCGGCTAGATGGATGCATAAGCCCAACCCCAGATCCTTCGCTTCTGCAACCACTTGGGTAAGATACTCCGGATTACAGGTGTAAGGGGCGTGCGCGGACAGCATGAAGGTGATCAGCGGGTTATTCTGCTTCCCCCAGTCCGCGATCTCGGCTTTGGCGTCCCGCAACCGTCTCTGGCCGCCCTCGTCCCGCCCCTCCCCGACCAGTCCCCTGGAGAGGCAGGCCCGGATACCGCTTTCGGCCACAGCCCGGGAGGTTTCGTTGATAAACATGTACATGTCAAAGAAACAGGTTGTCCCGGTCCGAAGCATCTCCATAATCCCGAGCAGGGACCCCCAATAGCAATCCTCACCCGTCAGCTTGTCTTCAACCGGCAGGATATGATCGAATAACCACGCGTTGAACGGCAAATCGTCCGCGTAATTCCGGAGCAGGGTCATGTATGAATGGTTGTGGGCATTGATTAACCCCGGCAAAAGCAATTTGTTGTATCCGTCGATAACGGTAGCGGCGGCAAAGTCGGGCGGTGCCGACCCGACTCCGACTATTTGATCACCGTCGATGTACACATCTGTTGCTTCCAGGGTAAACTCACCGTTATCAAACAAGGCGGTCAGGATGTTTTTCAGCATGATCGTCATCTCGGTCACTCCTCTGCCGCTAATTTCCGTTTGGTAGTCTGTCTCGTCCTCTCTTTGCCATATTTCGTCAAAACAAGAGGGTTTCCTGCCATGCTGCACCCCAACTCTGCTATGCGCCAGCACGTCATCCCTTCGAGTTGAACTAATCACTCGAAAAGAAAAGAAGCGCCTGGGGTGTCATTGACTGCAAAAGGTACAGAAACGGAAGGCATTCCCACTAAATACATACTGTATTCATGTAGGGGGCAGTCTCTTTGTGCCGCCCCGGCAAGAATAAATCGCCGGCAAATACTCTCAGGCCGGGCGGGCATGGAAACCCGCCCCTACCGGGTCCGGGGAACGAAATACCCGGGCGGAACGCGGACAATATGTTCTCTATATTTCATTTATGAATAACATTTTTTCATTTTGTCGACAGTCTGCGGAACGCATGCAATGCGTTCCCTACTTCGCGTTAAGCGTAGTGTAATGTCGTTCGTCTCTCTGTTCAGGATGACAATAAGGCCTTCCATTTATCGAAGTTTTGGGTTCAGGTCATCAGCCGCCCAGCATTTGACGGAGTTTTAATACAGCACCGGCAAGCAAGGCGTTAACCGCCGGTCTGCCGGTGCTGTTTTCTCTGTTTTTCCGTTCGCCCGGAATAGCAGGTTCCTATTTTACAACTACTACTTCCGATTTTGCTATGATTTCCGGCTTCAGCTCCTGTCCGATGCCGGGCAGATCCGGCACTTCATAGTAGCCGTTGACCGGCTGATAATCGTAGATGCAGGTATCGACATTCGGCTTGAGCAGCGCGTAACTGTGCAGCTCGTGGATGATGAAGTTGGGAATCGCCGCTTCGATCTGCAAGGCGGCGGCGGTGGCGATAGGACCGCCGCAAACGTGTCCCTGCACCGTAATATCGTAGACATGGGCCATATCGCAAATCTTCTTTCCTTCGGTTAAGCCTCCGCACGTCCCGAAGTCCGGCTGAATCACATCGAGGGCTCTTGACTCGAAAAACGGCACATAGCCCCAGCGCGAATAAATTCTTTCCCCGGAAGCGATCGGGATATTGACATTGTCCTTTACCACTTTCATCAGCTTGGGGTTCAGCGGCATCACCGGTTCTTCATAATAAAAGATATCCAGCTCCTCGATCGCCTGACCGAACTGGATGGCGGTAGTCGTATCGGTAAATGAATGCATCTCCACGATAATATCGACATTTTCCCCGACCGCGTCTCTGATCGCCTTAAGCCGGTTATAGCCTGTTTTCATCTGTTCCTTGGTCAATTTCTTGGTCAGATCCCAGCCCAGCCAGTTGGCGTTCAAATCGAACCCCAGTGGATCTACCTTGATGCAGTCGAAGCCTCGCTCGACCGCCCGCAGTGCGGTTTCGGCGTACTGCTCCGGCTGACTGAGGGTCAGTTTGTCCTCGCCGGTATCCCAGCCAAATTGTAACTGCGAGGCGTAGGTTCTCAGCTTACGGTTGGTTTTGCCGCCTAACAGCTTGTACACCGGCACCCCCAAAGCCTTCCCCTTGATATCCCAGAGGGCGCCGTCAATTCCGCTCATCCCCGCGAAGACGACCGTGCCGCCGCCCTGGCCCCAGAAGGTTTTCTTCAGCATTTTTTCAAAGATGGCTTCGTTATCGGAAGGGTCCATCCCGATAATCAGCCTCGACAAGTCTTTTGCCATCCCAAAGCCGGCGCTGGCTCCGACTCCGTAGGCCATAGCCACTTCTCCGTAACCGCTGATCCCCTCATCCGTATTGATTTTGACCACGGTGGGGCTCCATTTGCTGTTGGCGCTTTTGAAATTGTTATATACGGAGATAATCTCGACACTGGTTATTTTCACTGTTTACACCTCGATTTCTCAGTATTTTTAGCATGGGGCAAATGTCCGGGTTTGACCTTAAGCGGAAATAGTTCAGCCCAAGGGACGTTCCTCCGCAACACCTGTTACCGGACTTACTCACATTTCATTATATAAAATTTTCCGTTACCGTCAATGGTTTGTCGCATATTTCATTGCTCGTATGGCCGGCAGGCCGGCGGATGGGCTTACCAGCCCCGTGACCAACAGATTATTGGAAAACCAGGGAATAAATGAGAAAGTAACCCGGCGTATTCTTAGGGTAATGCAGCTAGGCGCCGACGGTCGGCCGTCCGCTCCACCGGCGCCTCATGGACAGCCGGCTATTCGCAAAAAAATGATTACCCGTCATAATATAGTAGCACAAATATGTCTCATATACTATGGAGCCCCCCCCATCCGGTGAATACAATGAATTAACCAGCTCCACTCATAACTCACCGGAAAGGAGGGATATTATGGGCGGCTTTGGAGGTATTGGGAAAGGAAACGAAGCGTTCTTCCTATTTCTGATCCTGTTACTGTTGATTGTTAGCATGTTTGGCTTCTGGATCTAGTCATATCTAGTATGAAAGAGCCACTGCCACACCTAACCTGCGTCGATTCTTAAAGTACTCCTGATCGCCACCCTTGACCGGGTGGCTTTTTGCACAAAAGAAATTAACAGAAAACGAGGTCTCTGTCTTTATCAGAGTCCGAATTTCATTACACTACTTTTCATCAGTAACTTTTAGGATTTTAATTTCTTCACCGTATGCGTTTGTCCTGACGATCATAGTGCGGCATAGTAGCGACAAGGGAAACGACAAAGGTAGTCTAGTAGCAGCAAAGTTCCCCGAAACAAGAGTTGTCAATAAAAATATTGCAGTTGGCTGACTTACTCGACAGCCTGCAACAAATTTCCCCCAGCATAACCCTATATAATATTACATGTATTGACTTTGAAAAGTCATATTTCCCGGTAAGAGCCGGCCCGAGTAAAAACTGTCGAAGCCAATGCTGTCGGATTACGAAAAATCAAGTATTGTCAAGGTATTCGCCGGACAATATCGAGGAGGAAATGCACATGGGAGAAAACAAAATTAGAATTATTCTCGCAGATGATAACCGAGAGTTCTGTCAATTACTGAAGGAGCATCTCGATAGTCATTCTGACCTGTCGGTACTGGGTGTAGCGCATAACGGGGTTGAAGCGCTGGAGATGCTCTCCGACAAGAGCCCGGATATTATTGTCCTGGACAATATCATGCCGCATTTGGACGGAATTGGTGTTTTGGAACGTTTGCGAATGATGGACCTGCCGCACCGGCCAAAGGTAATCATGTTTACTACTTTCAGTCAAGATGACATTACCCGTCACGCTATGGATATGGGAGCCGACTACTACATAGTCAAACCTTTCAGTTTTGATACGCTTGTGTATCGAATTCGTCAGTTGTGCAACGACCAATCATCCGCCGACTATTCCTACGCCGGTTCTGTTCAAGCTAAGGGCCGGGACCTGGGGGAAGAAGTTACCGACATGATTTGCGACATTGGCGTGCCTGCCCACATCAAAGGCTATCAATACTTACGCGAGGCTATCGTATTAGCGATTGAAGACATCGACCTGCTCGGAGCAGTGACCAAGGAGCTATATCCGTCGATTGCCAAACGCTTTTCCACCACCCCCCAGCGAGTGGAAAGGGCAATCCGGCATGCCGTCGAGGTTGCCTGTGAACGGGGAAACGGTGATTTGATCAAATCCTTATTCGGCCATAATCGCGAACTGCTGCGGAAGCCGACCAATTCGGAATTCATCGCCACGATTGCCGACAAGTTGCGGATGCGGCGCAAAGCAAGCTGAGGCTTAAAGATTAGTGCGGCGCCCTACCCCTGATTTTCGGGTCCGAGATTTGTTCTCCTCCAAGGTTGTTCCCGTCCGGTCCATCACACCCGTCACCAGTTTCCGCTTCGGCGTAACAAAGCGTATACTGTCAACAATATCTGCTCATGCTATCTCTTAAAACAAAAAAGCAGTCGTCAAAATGGACAAGCTGCTCGCATGAAAAAACTCCTCTCCGAGTTGAGAGGAGTTTTTTCGGGATCGGTTGCATTCATTTTAAAGCAAAAGGGATTGCTCAAATCCCGCAACCCCCTGAAAATGGGCAAAATAATGGTGCGTCGTGGAGGATTTGAACCTCCGACCCCTACCGTGTCAAGGTAGTGCTCTCCCCCTGAGCTAACGACGCACGTCTTGGTGCCGGGAACCGGAATCGAACCGGTACGGGTTGTGAGACCCGAGGGATTTTAAGTCCCTTGCGTCTGCCAGTTCCGCCACCCCGGCAAGCTATACAGGTTGTCAACTGCAAAAACAATTATATAACAAATCAAATCGGAAAGCAAGTACAGATTGCTGGATATTCAACGAACCGGCAAAAATCATGAGCGCCGCAAATTTAAGCTTATTCGTCGTCCGGCTCCGCCGGCTCGACGTGCACCGTCGTTTTCAGTCCCATGCTGTCCAGCAGCGAATATTTAACGCGCGCTGCGATCGCGTGCGATTCACGCACGGGCAGGCGTTCGTCGACCTGAATATGCAGGGAAGCGATTTTGGCGCCGCTGCCATAATCATGCAAATTGATTTTGTGAACGCCCTCCACCCCGGCGATGCCGGACACCAGATCGGAAATCCGCGCCAGCGTGGCCGGATCGGTCTTGCGGCCGATGAGTTCATCGCAGGCGCCCCGCCCTAATTCCCAGGCGGTATACAGAATGAGCACGGAAACGATCAGGCCGAAAATCGCGTCGACTTTCGGATAACCGTAAGCGGAAGCGATAATGGCCACCGCGACCAGGACGCTCGCGACCGCGTCGCTCCGGTGATGCCAGGCGTCGGCGATGAGGACAGGGGAAGCGATTTTCCGGCCGAGCGCGACCGAGAAGCGGGCCAGCCATTCCTTGAACACTCCGCCGGCAACCATGATCCCCGCCACCGCCAGACTGCCCTTAACCGCCTCGCCGGCCATGAAGCGCCCGACTGAGCTTTTGGCAAATTCAAAACCGACGATGGCGAGCAGAATGGCGATAATCAAAGTGGCAATCGGCTCAACCCGGCCGTGGCCGTAGGGATGCTCCTCATCGGCCGGCAGCCGGGCCGCCCGGAAACCGACGAGCACCACGAGCGAGGTAATGACGTCGGAGGCGGTATGCACGGCGTCGGCGAGCAGGGAAATACTGTTCAGCATCAGGCCGAGGGCAATTTTGACCGCGGCCAAAACCGCGTTGCTGAGAATGCTGACCCAAGCTTCCAGGAAGCCGATGTTGGCCCGGACATCCTGGTTCGTCGTGTTGTCGGCGTTCTTAACAAATTTGTTGGTGAGATACTCGGTTACGCTAAACATACGTTTTCCTCCCGCTGTCCGGTTCCGTTCTTAACAATAGTATGCTGTTTCCCGGTCCCGGATATTTTATCGAAAATCATTCCATGCCGCCGCGCTAACCCACGGACCGCCGGCGCGGCAAACAAAAATCCTGTGGGTCCCGAAATGGTCCCACAGGATTTCTTCCTGCTGCAATCAGCCCAGCCCCACCGGCGGCATCAGCCGCCGATCGCCTGCTCCATGGCTAAATTTTACCACAGTCAGGCCGTTCTGTCTACCCCAAGGCAACTTTTTCCACCTGGCAAAGCTGCGCTTTGAACGGCGGGAAGCCGGAAATCGGATCCCACTGGTCGTCGGCGATCAGTTCGTTCACGTTCGTCTCGCTCCAGCCGTGGAACATATTGACGACGCCAGCCGGTACGACTGGGGTCAGGTTTGCTTTGACCGTAATCTCGCCCCGCGGGGTCCGCAAGACGACCGGATCCCCGTCGCCGATATTCCGGCTGCGCGCGTCGGCCGGATTCAGATCGAGCCGCGGTGCCGGCTGCAGCCGGCGGAGCTCGGGATTGTGCCGGTGCTGGGAATGGGTGTATTCAAGCAGACGCGCGCCGGTCGTCAGCACCAGCGGATACTCCCGCGCCAGTTCCGGCGTCGAGAGAGGACTTTCCGCCGGTTCCTCATATACGGGCAGCGGCGGGAAGCCGTGCCGCTCCAGCACGGTTGAAGCGATCTCCATCTTGCCCGTCGGGGTTGGAAACCCGTTTTGTTCATAGCTTTTCGCCGGCGGTGTCTCGACCGGCACCCGCATGCCCGCCGGGTGCGCTTTCAGTTCGTCGAGCGAGAGACCGGAAGGGGCGAGGATATGGCGCAGGCAGGCCTCGTAATCGCCCTGCCAGAATTCGTCGCCCAAGCCCAGCCGCACCGCCAGGTCGAAGATGACGTCCACGTCGGAGCGGCACTCGCCCCGGGGCGCCACGGCCGGCTCAATCAATTGGATAAAACCGTTTCCGCCTACTTTCAAAGTCCGCCGTTCGAAGGAATGGGCAACCGGGAGCACGATGTCGGCGATACCCGTCAGCGAAGTGTGATAGAAATCGGAAACGGCGACAAAATCGAGCTGGCGCAGCGCTTCGACATATTTGGACGAGCGCGGCCACATCATCGCGTTCGGGCCGATGCCGTAGAACGCCTTGACCGGGTAAGGCCGGCCTGTCGCCACGACTTCCGGGAGCGTGTTGGAATTCGCCTCGTGGTAAAGCTCCGTCCAGACCGGGAAGGTCTCTTGGCCGATGCGCGGCGGGAGAGACGGATAACTGTCCTGCAGCGTGATATCGTTTAAGGGAATTCCGGCCGGCGAGTACAGCCAGGTCGTCTTCGGCGGCAGCTTATTGCCGCCCGGCACGTCGAAATTACCGGTCAGGCCGGCCAGAGTAATGACGGCGCGGAAATTCTGCGCGGCGTTGGAGGTGTGCACCACCGCCGAAGCGGAGGAATGGATCTTGGCCGGGCGCGCCGTGGCGTACAGACGGGCCGCCTGCCGGATCTTCGCCGCCGGGACGCCGGTTATTTCCGCCGCCCGCTCCGGCGTGAACTGTTTGACATACTCACAGTACTCGGCAAACCCATGCGTCCATCTCCCGACAAACTCCCGGTCGTACAAACCTTCCTCGATGATGACCTGACCGAAGGCCAGCGCCAGCGCGCCGTCCGTGCCGGGCCGCAGCTGCAGGTGAATGTCGGCCTGCGCCGCGAGTTCCGTCGCCCGCGGGTCGACCACGATCAGTCGACCGCTTTTTTTCTGCACCGCCAACACCGAATCCGTTTCGTAATGGTGCGCGGCCGCCGGGTTAGCCGACCAGACCAGAAGGCACTGCGTCGCCGGCTCGGGCTTTCCCGTCGATAGAAAGTAGGGATAACCGTATGTCAGCCGCGCCGCGACGTAGGTGGCGGAAAAACAGGTGCTGCTTTCGGTCATGTAATTGGGCGAGCCGAAGGCGTGCGTCAGGCGCTCGTAGAACGGGCGCGGCTCCTTGGCATAGCCGATGAAGAAGATGACCGCTTCCGGCCCGTACGCTGCCTTCACCTTTGTCAGTTTCGCCGCCACTTCATCCAGGGCGTCGTCCCAGGCGATTCTTTCCCATTCCCCGCTCCCCCGCTCACCCCGGCGCCGCAGCGGGTACAGCAGGCGCTGCGGGTTATTGAGCGAGGCCAGATTCGCCCTGCCTTTCGGGCAGAGGTTCCCTTCGACCGCCACCGCCCGGTCGTCTTCTACCCATAGATCGACCGCACAATTGTTCGTGCACATGTAGCAGGCCGTCTTCTTAAGCTCGCGCCGGCCGCCGTCCGTCTCCGTCAGCACCGCCATCCCGGTCCTCCCCTTTCTTCTTCCGGCGTCAAGAGGTATCTCTTTGGGCCGGATTACCTGAATACGTTTTATTTGTCGCCTTACATTTTCTCTGTCCCGGCGCTATTTCCTTTTCGTTCCGGAATACCGGTGCGGTAGAAATATTGCTGCCGGCGGCGGAACAGACGCCCCCGCCTCCCTTATCCCGGTCCGTTAAACTTCCCGTGCTCTCTTGGCCGGCTGTGCAACAATTTACCTTGCTGCGGCGTATATAAAGTGAAGGAGGTATCGGGATGGCAATGCAATCCGCCCGGCCGGAGAATGGGCTGGAAGACTTGGTCTTAAGGCAGGAGAACCGTCTTTACCGGACGGCGCTGATTATCGTCGGCAACCGGCCGGACGCAGAAGATATCGTCCAGGAAGCGTTCGTCCGGCTGGTTGCCAAGCGTCCGGTCTTTCTGTCGCCGCAGCAGGAAACCGCCTGGCTGCTCCGGGTCACCGTCAACCTCTGCAAGGACCGCCTCCGCCGGGCGGCCCGGCGGCGAACGCTGCCGCTGCTTGACTCCTATCCGGCGCGGCCGGAAGAACAGCACTGCCTGCTGGAAACCGTCCTGTCCCTGCCGCCGAAATACCGCACCGTTATCCACCTTTTTTATTACGAAGGTTACTCGGCGGCCGAGATCGCCCGGATTATCGGGCAAAGGGACGGCACGATCCGGAGCCTGCTGGCCCGCGCCCGCCAGAAGCTCAAGGCGTTTCTGAAGGAGGAAGAGTTATGAAGGGATACCGGGATTATATGGACAAGATCGCCGCCGACGCAGAGCTGCACGCGCGAATCATGGGCAAAATAAACAACCCGGTCCGTCGGCGGTTCCCAATTCAGGGTTATCTCGCCGCCGCCTGCGTGGTAGTTGCGCTGTCAATAGCTCTGGCCTATCGACATTTGCCGGCCGGGCCGCACCCGGCGGCGCTGTCGTTCAACCGGGCAGCCGGGGCGGCGGACGCCGCCAAAAGCTATCTCCCCGGTTACTTTACCCAGGAGCTGACCCGGGATGAACTGCTCGGCCTGTTTGGCGGTGCCCAGCCGCTGAACTGGCCGGAGTATACGGTGGAGGCAAGCGCCGGCTTTTCGGGTACGGGAGTTCTCGACACAGTGACGATAATCTGCACCGATAAGACCACCGGCCAGAGGATAAGTTTGTTGCTGGCCGACAGTCTCAGCTCAATCCCCGACTATCTTTATCCGGACCCGCCCGTATCCTCCGAAGTCGGCGGCATTTCCGTTCTCGCCGGCTGCTGGCCGAACCCCGCGACAGGGGAAGCCACCTACTACGGATCGTTTACCTTGGGAGAAACGGCGTACTATATCGAAAGCACCGGGGACGAACAAGCCAAAGCGGAGCTGACCGGACTGGTAAATCGCCTGGCCGGCGGCCCGGCGGCGAATTTGAGCCAAATCACGCCGACCGCGATCCCGCAGTGGCGCGAAGAAGAACTGACGCTGGCGCAGGCGCAAGCCGACCCCGAATTCGGCGCTTATGTGCCGCGCCGTGTCCCATCCGGCTTCGTCCTGCAAACCGCCCGCCGTTCGATCAGCCAAAACCGGGACGACTTAAGCGTCAACTACGAAAACGGGATGCGATACATTTTTCTCACCATTGAACGAAAATCGGAAGCAACAGGAGCTTTGACCGCAGACTTGAGGCGCCCCGAGACTTACGACCTGTCGCTGTACCCGATTCCCCGGGCCGCTTCCGTCCCGGCCGAATTGCGGGCGATAGTCGACAATCCCGTGTTTGCGGTGGAAGACCTGACGCTCGAGGCCGTGCGGGCGAGGGCTTACCAAATCGACGACGCCGGGGACGACAACACGGGTTATCGAATGCGGTTCAGCGTATTGTTCGGGGCAGTGGTCGTTGAATTCAATATTAAGGGCGCCTGGCCGGAAGAAATCTTCGAACTGGTCAAAACCATCGGCGGGGAAAGATAAAGCGAATAGCGGATACAGCCCTTCCCAGTAAAAAGATGCAACCGGCCGGGTCCTTCTGACCCCTGCCGGTTGTGACTGTTAAACCTTGATCAGGAAGGAGCGCTCATGATATCGAGAATGGTGTTCTCCGTCGCCAGCATTCCCGGTGCGGCGATGCGCCCCATGTTTTGCATGGTTGCCTCCGGCGTTTTGCCCACGATGCCGCTGCCGGCCGGTATCGCGATTCCCCGGACCGCGAGCTGTGCCGCCAGTACCGCCGCCCCGGCCGCCGTCACCGCCTTGAGCGAACAGCCGTAGTTCCCGCCGTCGCAGATCATCCCGGTGATGTTCGCCGCCATATTGCTGATCGCGGCGCCAATCTGGCCGGCGCTGCCGCCGAGGAGGAAGGTCAGGCCGGCGCTCGCTCCCGTCCCGGCCGCGATCGCGCACCCGCAGTAGGCGGACAGAAGGCCGGAATATTCCTTGATGTACAGGGTGGTCAGGAAACTCAGGGCGACGGCGCGGGCCAGTTGTTCCCTGGGTATCCCCAGGTGTTCGGCAGCGGCGGCGAGCGGCAGGGTGGCGATAATCCCGTGCGCCCCGCTGCCCGCGATGCTCATGGCCGGCAGACCGACCCCGCCGACCCGGGCATCCAGCGCGAGGCCGGTCAAGCGGCGGGCCGCCGCAGCCAGGCCGCTGCCGTCCGCTTCCAGACCGGAGAGGGCTGCCCCCAGACCGATCCCCGGGCCGGCCTCGCCTGCCTTCGCCAGTTCCCGGTTCATCTCGACGGCGGCGAGGACGAAAGCGAGCGAGGGCTCCGGCCCTGCAGCGATAAAATCGTACATGTCCGCCAGAGTCATTCCCTGGACCGAGAGACCCGGTACGCCGGACCCGGCAGATGTCCCGCTATCAACCAGAACAACGCCGTTTGCCTCCACCCGGACGATATTCGCGTGCTTGTCGCGGATTATGACCCTGGCCGTTCCCCGGTTGGTTTCCACCGTGGCTGCGATATAGATTGCCGGGTGGTCCCGCCGCACGGTTATCTCCACCACGCCTTGCTCCCGCAAACGATTCGCCCGTGCCACCGCCTCCGGCGTGACCGGACGCAGCACTTCCAGTTCCAGCGCCGGGTCGCCGATGAGCGCGCCCAGCAGAGCCGCCATCGTAATCCCGGTTTCCGCTGTTCCGGGGATGGCGCAGGCGAAACAATTCTTGTAAATGCCGCCGTCCAGTTCCAGAGCTATCCGGCGCAGTTCTCCCCCCACGCACCGGTAAGCCCGGGCACAGGCCAGCGCTATCGCGCCCGGCTCCGTCACGCCGAGCGCCGGACGCATTTCCCGGCGCAGCAAGGTAATGATGCTTTCGGCTTCCACTGTCTTCACCCCGTATCCGATGGAATTTAACTGTCTTCGGGGGTGAATTCTCGTTTTGGACCGGCGATTCCTTTGCGCTGCTGACCGTACGGCGGCGGAACTTTTCTGTCCGGCCGCTCGTCTATACGGTCGGCGGTTCGGTCAAAACCGCCGCTTACTTATGGATAAGAATAATGATGAGGTGATGTATCCATGCGCTCTTTTCGCCGCCGCGCTATTCTGCTGGTCCTCCTTCTGGCCTTTGCCTTGCTCTTTTCGGCTTGCACCCCGGACAGCGCTCCGGAACAACTCACGTTGACGGAAGCTGAGAAGCAGGATTGGACTACCTATCTCTCCGAACGCTTTATCGCCGTTCTCCCCGAGTTTACGCGGGCCGACGGCCCCGGAGATCTCGACCTGACCGGTTATCTTTTCCGTTATCTGTGGGAGAAGCGGGACACTGATACCCTTGCCCCCTTTACGCTGGCCGATTATTACCCGAATTCGGCCCCGACCGGCAAGATCGAGGCATTGCGACTGCCGCTGGCGGAATTGCAGGCGGCGAGCTTGTACTTATTCAATCAGACCCCCGCCGGGTTTCAAGGCGGCGGACCGCTCGCCGTCGAGAATGACAATCTGTGGATATTCCCGCACGGCTTGGAGGAATATCCCACGCTGCCGCGGGTCGTCGGCTGTGCCAAGAACAGTGACGGTACGCTCACTTTCCGGGTAGAGTTCTACGGCGACGAGTACGATTTTAACGGGAACGTCATGCACGCCGCGGACGGAACCGAGCTTACCCATGACGAATTCCTGACCAAGCTGCCGGACGAAACGTTCTTGTTCCAAGAGGCGCCGTTCCTGAAGCGGCAGATCACGGTCGAAAACCTGGATGATCCTGCCGGCGACCGTTATGTCATCGTGGAAAACATCGCCTTTTGAGCTCTGTTTCCGGCCGCCGGGTTCGAAAGGCGGCAAAGCCCGGCCCCGCCGGGTGGTGCGGAATGCTCCGAAAGCTCGCCTGTAAACCGACAATCACACGCAAACCCGCGTGTGATTGTTTAGCTTGTAGATAGACCTCAGTATTGTCATTATCATTAAGATACAGACCTAACCGGATGATGTAGGCGGTATCTCCGAAAAAGTGTCTTCGCATCTCTGTAGGGGGTGGTCTCTGTGCCACCCCGGCCAGAATAAATCGCCGGCAAATACTCTCAGACTGGGCGGGCATAGAAACCCGCCCCACCGAGTCATAGCGTATGAGTTGCCCAGGCGGACGCATACAAGCCTTCTCCAAGCATCCTTCATTTGGGTGCGTTCAGGCGCAGGGATCCTGTAGCCGGAACGACTTGCCGTCGATGGCCCGCATGACGGCCAGGATCCCGTCCAGATGGTCGTATTCGTGCTGCAGGAGTTCGGACCGGTCACCGGCCAGGTCGAGCGATTGCTCGCGCCAGTCCAAATCCCGAAATTCAATCCGGCAGCGGCGGTACCGCCTGACTTTCACGAGGAGACCGGGGAAACACATGCAGTCGTCCCAGACTTCCATCATCTCTTCCCCCAGTGGGGTAAGGATCGGATTGATAAAAACCACCGGCTGCTCAATGTACAGATACAACAGCCGCAGCGGCACACCGATCTGAGGGGCGGCGACGGCCCGGCCGGCGCCGTGCCGCCGCCGGTAATCCAGCAGTGTGTCGTGCAGGTCCGGGACCGTCCGCCGGACTGCGGGCAAATCCTCCCGGGTTACCGGCCGGGCGACTTCGTACAGCCTGGGGTCGCCGAGGAGTAAGATCTCTTGCACTGCCACCGCCATGACCTCCCGTCACTCGTTTTCTTCCTCCTTCGCCGGAGTGAGAATGATTTCCTCCCAAAGAAAAAAGGGCGTGCGCCCTTTTTCGCGTCATTCCTTGTTTGGCTCCGTATTCCGCAGCAGGTACTGGGCGGCAATCATGTCCGCGTAGCTCCGCAGCCGGTCCGTGCCGAAACGGCCGACCGGATAGCTCGTCATCTTCTCGCGGAACAGGACCACTTCTACCTCCGGCAGCAGGCGCTGCAACGCCACGGCGAGCGGCAGACCGTTCTCCAGAATCTCGGTGGCGTGGGAACTGCCGGCGATGAAATTCCGAACGAGGCTCCGGCATTTTTCCACCAGCGGGCTCATCGGCGTCACCCGGCTGATTGAGGCAAGCACCGTATCGATTTCCGGCTGCTCGCGGATGATATTCTCCAGGTCCGCCGGGGAAAAGCCGGTATGCGGGAAGATATGCAGGATATGCTCCACCTTGTCTTCCGGGCGGCCGAGCAGGATCTTGCCGGGCACCGCCACATTCGTCTCCTGCAAATCGGGACAGCCGCGGTACTCCCGCTCGTAGGCGAGCAGGTCCGCCTCGCTCGCGGTATCGATAAAGCCGCTGATGCGGGAGAGCATGTCCCCCATGGTTTTCACTTCCGGGAGCGCCTTGCCCACGTACAGGATATTCCCCGGCACGCCGCCGTAGGCGATCTCCACCCGGTATGCCGTGTGGCCGTGGAGGTATGATAAGCCGGGGTGCAAGCCGTGAAAGGCTTCGTGCAGCTCAAAGACGGCGATTCCGTACAGATCAAGGTAATTTTTCAGCGTGACCCCACCCGAATTGGCCGCGTCGGCCAGCGGGTGATGGGCGATGATGGCGCCGACCTCGGTCGCCCCGGCCAGTTCGATGGCCGACTCCGTCAGCGTCATCAGGACGGCCAGCTTGTCCACCGCCTGCCCGGGGTCGCCGTAAACCAATCCCGGTGTTTCCATGATCGCCTTACCCGGCAGATTTGATGATTTGGTGACCACAAACGGGTTCCGGCCGGAATAAAGTTCGGTCAGATCTTTGGGCAGCCGTCCGCCCGTAATCGTATTCAGCGCCGTCGCGATGTCTTCGACTCTTGCCGGCACCGGCCATTCCTCCTTCGCACCACCGCGTTGCTTGCCCGAATCTTATTATGCCGGCAAGCGGCCGGTTTATTCCTGCGCCTCCTGGAGCGCGTCCTGTTCGTTGTCCGAGAAAACCTTGTCCAGATTCATCAGGATTACCAGCGCCTCGCCGATTTTGCCGATGCCGTCGATGTACTTGGTATCGATCCCGGCGATTACCGCCCCGAGCGGTTCGATGTCTTCTTCTCCCACCGTCAGCACTTCCGTCACCGCATCGACGATAACCCCGACGGGATTGGCGTTGATACTGACAACGATAATGCGGGTCTGGTCGGTCTCTTCTCCGGCCGACAGCCCGAACCGCTTCCGGAAATCAACGACCGGAATAATCTTGCCCCGCAAATTCGTTATTCCTTCGATAAAAGCCGCCGTATCGGGCAGGTGGGTCACTTTCTGCATCCGAACGATTTCGTTTACCTGCCGGATGGGAATACCGTACTGTTCCTGGCCCAGGGTGAAAACCACCAACTGTCTGTCGTCACTCATCCTTGTCCCTCCCGTCTTTCCTCTTTCATTATCGAAAACGCTCTGCTTCGGTTCGTTGTGTTGATTCTTAAGGTTGCTACCCTATAAATAAATGTATCATGTCAGGAAAAAAATCCATGTCGAAATTTGTCATATTGCCCCCTTTAGGGCCAGATAATGCAGAGGCCCCGCTGCACGCAGGGCCTCTGTCGGCTGAGGGCTATAAGTTATAGGCCGCCTCATGATGGATAGCTGTATCAAGGCCTTCTTCCTCCACCTCCGGACTGACACGGACCCGGACGAAAACGTTAATCGCCTTGAGAAGCACGTAGGTCACGGCAAAAGCATATATCGCCAGGATTACAACAGCAAACAGCTGCACCCAGAATTGATGCGCATTGCCGTAAAGCAAACCGCTCACTCCGTTTACGCTCGCGCTTGCGAACACACCAACGCAGATGCTTCCCAGAATGCCGCCAACACCATGTACCCCCCAGACATCAAGCGCATCATCCCAATTCATTCTAATCCGAAATTGAACAGCCAGGTAGCAGACTACTGCCGCCAATAAACCAATCACAGCCGCCGCCCAAGGTTCGACGTAACCGGCTGCCGGCGTAATGGTTGCTAACCCGGCTACGGCGCCCGTGAGAGCCCCGACAAAGCTCGGCCTTTTTTCAGTCAGCCAGGAAATTATCAGCCAGACAACCATTGCCACCGAACCGGCAATATCAGTGTTAATGAAAGCAGTCGTGGCAACCCCGTTGGCGGCAAGAGCACTGCCGCCGTTAAATCCAAACCAGCCGAACCACAGCAGACCGGTACCCAGCGCCACGTACGTAATATTGTGCGGCCCGAGATCTTCACCCTGCTTGATATGACGCTTGCCAACGACAAAGACTGAAGCCAGGGCCGCGATACCGGCACTGAGGTGAACGACAATACCTCCGGCAAAATCAACCACACCGAGCTTCGCCAGTATCCCGCCGCCCCAAATCCAATGCGCGAACGGGATATAGACGAACAGGCTCCAAGCGACGAGAAAATACAGGTAAGCTTTAAAAGTAATCCGGTCGGCGAATGCCCCGGTAATCAAAGCCGGGGTAATGATAGCGAACATCTGCTGATAGCTGAAAAAGGCGAGAAAAGGAATCGTGGGCCCGTAGAGTGCACTAGGCAGAAGGCTGACGCCTCTAAGAAAAGCATGCTGCAGGCTGCCGATCATCCCGCCGATATCCGGTCCGAAAGCAAGACTGAAGCCGCAGGTTATCCAAAGGAGCGTAACTACACCCATGGATATAAAACTCTGCATCATGATGGTCAAAACATTTTTCCGGCGAACCAGACCGCCATAAAAAAACGCCAATCCCGGCGTCATCAGACAGACTAAGGCGGCGCTGACCAAAACAAACGCTGTGTCTCCGGCATTTACCATTGTCCTATCCCTCCGCTTTACATAATCAACCTAAATTAATCATAGGACAGGCCGGGTTAAATGCCCATACGGTATTCGCCCGATTTCACCGCTTAATTTACCTGAGATTACGGCTCGACCAAATGATTGCGCACCGCGTACAGGACAAGCTCCGAGATGCTGTGCAAATCAAGTTTGCGCATGATATTCGTCCGGTGGGTATCCACCGTTTTCAGACTGATGTTCAGGGCCCCGGCAATATCTTTATTCGTGGAGCCTTCCGCCAGGAGTTGGAGGATCTCCCGCTCACGCGGCGTCATCAGTTCCCAGCCGCTGCCCCGGCCGGCGGACCCGCAATCGACAAACCCGTTGATGACCATCGGCAGCACCGAATCGGAGATGTGCTTGCCCCCCGCCGCCACCGTCGTAATGGCGTGGCGCAGTTCTTCGTAAGCGTTTTCTTTCAGCAGGTAAGCGTCCGCGCCCGCAAGAAAAGCCTGCCGGACGAGTTCCTCCGTCTTGTGCATGGTCAGGATAATCACTTTCAGACGCGGCAGCGCCGCTTTCAGGCGCGCCGCGACCTCGACCCCGTTCAGCTGCGGCAGTGAAATGTCGATAATCGCCACATCCGGTTTCAGGCGGCGCACCTCCGCCACAGCCTCCCGGCCGTTCGCCGCTTCCCCGACGATTTCCAGGTCGGCCTCCTGGGACAGCAGCAGGCGGAGCGATTCCCGCAAGATCTTGTGATCGTCGGCAATAAAGATTCTAAGCATTCCCGCCGGGCACCTCCAATACTACCGTTGTTCCGTTTTCCGGGTTGCTGTTTACTTGCACGGTACCGCCCAGCATCGTCGCCCGCTCCCGCATCGACGCCAGCCCCACGCCGGTTGGCGCGTCCGGCGCGAAGCCGTGGCCGTTGTCGGCAATCCGGATGCAGACGGAATGCCTGGTTTGGCTGAATTCAATAGTGACGGCCGTCGCCGCGGCGTGCTTGATGACGTTGGCCAGACATTCCTGAACAATTCGGTAAATATTCAGCGTTTCCGTCTCATCCCAGTCCGGCATGGTTCCGGCAAAAACGGTACTGATGCGCAGGCCGGAAACTCTTTGCGTCGTCGCGGCCAAATCTTCCACCGCCGAGCGCAGTCCTTTTTCCTGTAAACTGGCCGGCCGCAGATTAAGAATGGTGCCGCGGATCTCTTCGATGGCCGTATCGACCAAGCCGAGCGTCCGGCCGATATCCGCCTCCAGTTCCGACTCGTTATGCTGATGCAGCCTGCGACGGAGCATTCCGAGCTGCAGCTTTACGGCCGCCAGCGACTGACCGACCCCGTCGTGCAGATCCCGGCCCAGCTTCCGGCGCTCCTGCTCCTGCGTCGCCTGCAACAACTGCGCCTGCCGCTGCAAGCGGCGGTTTTGCTCCCGGATTTTCGTTCCCAGGCGGCGCGTCGTGTGTTCGTAATTGAGCGAACGGAGAAAGTCCGCCCAGGAGTAAATATCGGCGAACTCGGTGATGTTCAGGCCCCTCTCCTCCGCTGCCGGGTCCACCCGCAGGCCCAGAAGCCGGTCAAGGCCCCGGAACAACAACCACCCGAGACCGAAGGCCCAGAGGAAATTCACCGCCGCCCCGCCGATCTGGACGAGCAGTTGCGGCAGCCGGACCCCGAGCGGCAGATTGGCGACCGGCGCGAACAACGCGAGCGTAACTGTACCGGTCACTCCGCCGAAAGCGTGAATCGGCACAGCGCCGACCGCGTCATCGAGGCCCAGCCGTAATAGCAGCCCAGACCCGAGAACGACGACGCAGCCGGCAATCAAGCCGGTCAGAGCCGCCCCCAGCGGGGTCAGCAGGTTCGAACCGGCGGTGATCGCCACCAGGCCGCCGAGCGCGCCGGAAAAAATCGCTTCCAGGTAACTGAACTCCCGCCGGCAGAGCCGCGTCGTCACTACCGCTCCGCCGACCCCGGCCACGGCGGCGAAATTGGTGTTCAGCAGGGTCAAGCCGATCGTTTCGTTGAACGCCAGCAGACTGCCGCCGTTAAAGCCGAACCAGCTGAACCAGAGGATAAACATCCCGAGCGCGGCGAACGGAATATTGGAATAACCGAGGCGATTGACCCGGCCGGATGCGGTGAAGCGGCCGCGCCGCGCGCCGACCACGCAGATACCGGCGAGCGCCAGCCAACCGGCGGTGGCGTGGACGACCGTCGCCCCGGCGAAGTCGACGAAACCATAGCGCTGCAGCCAGGCAATTGCCCCGATGTAGTTGCCGCCCCAGACCCAGTGCCCGAAAACGGGATAAATCAGACCGGCCGCCGCCACGTCGGCCAACAACAGCGCCGACAGCTTCGTCCGCTCCGACATGCTCCCGGAAAAGATCGTCACGGAAGCCCCCGCGAACATCAGCTGAAAAAAAACGTAGGCGTAATGCAAAGGGCTGCCGCCCTCGCTCAAGTTGCTCAGCAGCCAGTAGCCGCCGCCGACGACCCCGCCGGCGGGCGCCCCGAACATCAGACCGAAACCCCAGGCAAAGAAGACGACCGCGGCGATGACAAACGTCAGGATATTTTCGATAGCTACGCTGACCACATTTTTCGCTTGTACGACGCCCACTTCATAGCAGATAAAGCCCGCCTGCATGAAAAACACGAAGCAGGCGCTGACGATCACCCACAGATAATCGAGGGAATTCAATCTGCCCCTCCGTTCCTTCCGGCCGCGGCGTCATCCGGCCGCGGCGCCGTCTTCCTACATTTTGTCCCCCTCGGCCGGAACAATGCAAATGAAAACGAATTTCTCCGGCCCGGAGTTCGTAAACTGGTGCTCCTGTCCCCCCGGGACGAAAGCAAAAGAACCGGCGGTGACCGGGTGGTCGGTTCCCGCCAGATGGAGAGTTCCCTGTCCGGCAATGACGTAGTTGATATGCGGCCAATCATGGGTATGCCGGGGACTGTACCCGCCCGCCTCCAATTCAAAAACGCGCAGCACATAACCGTCCCAGCCGTCCGCCGGAGAAATGGCGACTTTCTTCAACAGGTTGCTCGCCGCCGGATGGTTCACCGCCGTTCCGGTCAGCTCGCTCAGATGTTTTACTGCCATCATCTTCCGCCTCCTTTGCCCGACGCTCCGGTGACCGCGTCGGCTTTCTTCCTTCATTATAGTACATTTTGGCGATATCCGGTAGTCGCGCGCCGATTATCCCTTGGCTGTTCGTCTTGCCTTTCGTCGAATTTTGTTATATTATGTAAGCAAATGCGGCCGGTTTGCCGGCAGCCGAAACTTTTTCCCGGCCGCGGCGTCTATTCGGATAACTGCCCCCGCCGCCTGCCGCATCGGGGCGAAGGGAGAGGAAGTGAGAGAATGACCATCGCGACCAATGAAACGTTTCCGGAGCGGGAACAAAGACGCCGGCGCAGCGCCCGGATGAGCACCGCCGCCGTGCTGATTTTGCTCGCGCTCTGGGGCGGCATCGTCTATTTCGGGTACACCACGGCCAAATCCTACCTTGACACGGCCCTGCAGAATATTCAGCAGGAAAATGCCGTCAACCTGCAGGAACTGACGCAAAGCATCGACCGGATCAGCCGGGAAGTGAGCAATCTGCGGGAAAGCATCGAGAGTACGGATTCGGCGCTGGCCGGGTCAACCAAGGTCCAGAACCGCATCGACGAAAAACTGGAAGACCTCGATGCGCAGTTGCAGGAACTGGAGCGTAGCCTGCAGATCCTGAAGGAGGCGCCGTAATGACGCAGGGCCGGACCGTTTTCTGGCAGCTGAACGCGCTGTTTTTCTTTCTGGCCGCCCCTTTTCTGGCGGCGCTGCTCGCCTGCTCGCATTTCGCCGCCGCCAGCCCTGCGTTGTATATTCCGACCGAAACGCTGGCCGCGCAGATAGCCGACCTGGCCGGGGAAGTCGACCGGCTGGGCGAAGAGGCCACCGCTCTGGGCTTGCTGGCGCAGGCCCAGGAAGAATCGTTCACCCAGCAGCATACCGTTTTGTCCGGCCTCGCCGCGCGCAGCGAGGCGCAGCGGCAGCTTTCCGACGACATCTACGAGCAAAGGATCCTGGAAATGCTCGGACCGGCCGTCGCCGCCCACCTCTCCGATCGGGTGGAGATCAAGATTTTCCGTTTGGATGAACTGGGCTACCGCGGCTACATCGCCAAGGTCAAACTATTCGACCCGAAGGCTTTCCGGGTCGTCCTGCCCAAAGACGGCCTCGGCAATAAGGAAACGCCTTCGACGGCGGCCAAACGGGAAGATGCTATCCTCGCTATCAACGGCGGCGGCTTCTACAATGAAGTCAGAAACGGAGCCAACTATACTCGCCTGATCGGCAATACCGTCATCAACGGCAAGCTGGTCGAGCCGTTCAACGGTTATCCCGGCGATCTGTTCTTCGCCGGCATCAACCGCCAGGGACAGGTCATCGGCACCGTGCCCCAATCGGAGGCGGAACTGATGGCTCTCAAGCCTTATCAGGGCGTGAGCTTCATCCCCGTCCTCCTAAAGGATGGGGAAAAAGCCGCGATCCCCAAGGATTGGGCCAACGCCAAGCAGCCCCGGACCATCCTCGGCAAATACGCGAACGACGACCTGATCCTGATTGTCATCGACGGCCGGCAAGGCGACTGGAGCGTCGGCGTCACGCTGGAACTGCTGCAGGACAAGCTGCTCACCCTCGGGGTCAAGTCAGCGTACAACCTCGACGGCGGCGGCTCCAGCGCCATGTACTTCAACGGTAAAATTCTCAACCGTCCCTCGGACGGGAGCGAGCGCCCCGTCGCCAACAACATCGTTGTCATGCCTTAACCGGATAAACAGTCCCGCGCGATGACCGCGCGGGACTGTTCCGTTCTATTCGTTGCGGATAACGATATTGCCTGTCGTGCCGGAAACCGTAAGCTTGGTGCCGCCGCCGCCATAGACCTGCTCCACCGCCCCCGATCCCTGCACCGGCGTTTTGACGTCGCCAGTGATCGTGCCGGCGGCGATGCTCGCCCGCAAATCCACCGGCGCGGCGGCCGGAAACGCGATGTCGATATCGCCCGAGCCGTTGTTGACCATGATCTCCGACGCGTCGGCCGGGTCGATGTCCAGGACAATATCTCCGGTATGCACGATCACCAGGCTCCGTCCGGTCAGGCGGACCCGCTGTATGGTCAAATTGATTGTGCCGCCCTGAATGAGGAAACTCCCCGTCACATCTTCCACCACGATACCGCCCGTCCGGTTGTTCACCGTAAAGGTTTTGACCGCCGCCGGCACCTGCACGGTATAATGAATGGCAACCTCGGTTGCCCTGTCCGACTGCGCACTGAACCACTCCCAGAAATCCTGGTCCGGGCTGTCGGCCAGACGAGCCCCCACGACCAGGCAGCCGTCTTCCTCGACGGCAGCAATCCTGATCTTGTCCAGGCAGGCTTCGTTTGCCGCCGCATCCAGGCCCTGGGCCTGCTTCATCACTTGAATGGCGACTTCATCCCCGTCCGCCGGGAGAATCTGCACCGTTCCTGTCCCGTTCGTCAGGCGAAGACTTCTGAGACTGCCCGCCGCCGGACGAACGTCCTCCGGCCGGGTGGCCACGCTGACCGTCCCGCGGCTGGAGCCGGACTGGTTATTATTGCGCCGGCAGGCAGGCGCCGCCACTACCAGCAGCAGCAGGCATACCGCAAGCAGCTTTGCCTTCATGCCACCACCCCCATACCCGAACCCATTTAGTTTTATTTACGCCGGGGATGTACCATTTCCCTGCTTCCCGGCGGCCTTTTCCGGCTTTTTACTCCAAAATTCGACAAAGAAGCCGGTTTTACGTCCCGGCAAAAGCCAGGCCGGTTAGGCAGCATTTTTTGGTTCCAACGCATCTTAGCTAATCAGGCGAAGCAAGAAGACTGAGTGAATACTGCTGCTATCAACCAAATTCTAACAAATCCTTACACCAAATATGTTATAATAATTACGATTCCATTATTTTTCTCCCTTCCCTCTGCTACCCTTTCCCCGTCCCCATCCGGCGCCAAAGGAAGTCTGCCGTATTGCTTTCCCTCCTCGCCAAACAACTACGCTTTTTAAACACCGCTTTCAGGCATTTTATCATCGCCGCTGACATTGTCATTTTACCCTTGAATGTATTAATCGCAAGGTGTGCGGATGCTTCGCTTATAGATGATACGGCAAATCCAGATGGGCCGGCATCCCGACCGGAGGAAATAAATTAAAATATTTTAAAGTCATATGACTTTTTCTTATCCCGGTAACTTTTTTCCCAAAATCATAATTGCTATTATTTTAAATAGATGGACCAGATCCATTCGGGAGGAAGTGGCATGGACAGCTTCACCCACCGTTTTTTCAGCTATATTCTCTACGCCGCCCTGCTTGCGGGGCTCATTTTGATCGCAGTAAACACCCAGAACCGCCTTCCCCTGTTTGTTCTCTATCTCATCTTTGCCGCTCTGGTCTTTTATCACCATAACCGTTATTATACTGCGGAGACAAAAGCACCCCGGGGAAAATATTTTCTGATCCTGGAGCTCCTGCTGGCATTAGCCATCCAGTACTTCGACCAGACAAGATTTATCGAGCTCTATTTCTTTATTGTCCTGGGGGATGCGCTGCTGGCTTACGGGCTCTCCTTCAGTCTTCCTTTTGCCGCCTTGGGCATGGCCGCTTATACCGGAATGCTGCATTGCAAGTCGGACGCCGCTTCCCTGATCGATTTCTGGCGTGAAGTCGACGCCAGCCTGTTCTTGTCTTTGATCTACATCGCAGTTATTATCAGCGCGCGCTACAACATCGCCGCCAGCCAAAGCAACCGGCAGCTGGCCAAAATGCTGAAGGAAAAAACCGCAGAATTGGAATCCGCCAATGAACAGCTCAGGCTCTACGCGGATGATCTGAAGGAAAACGCCGAACTGCGTGCCCGGGATAAACTGATGGCCCAACTCCATGATAACCTGGGACATCTGCTGACCACTGCGGCCATCAGCGCTCAGGCAGCCCGCGTCCTGGCTGAAAAAGACCCTCAGGGCGCCAGGACGCGTCTGGATATGGTAACGGAACAATTGCAGTCCGCCATGCAGTCTTTGCGAAATGTCATCCAAAGCGGAAAATTCCAACCGGAACGCGAGGGAAAAAACTTGCTTGAAACCATTGCCTCGCTGCTGGCCGAGACGGAAAAACGCACCGGGATCTGTATTGAACATAACCTTTTGGCAGTGCCGGGCAAGCCCCTGGAGGCTTTAAGCAGCGCCAAACAGGCCTTCCTGTACGACGCGCTGATGGAAGGTCTGACCAATGGCATCCGCCACGGTGCAGCCACCCGTTTCAAATTCACTTTCGAGCTGGGAAACACAGCTGTCCGTTTCCGCTTAAGCGACAACGGAAAAGGCTTTGCAAGCCTCGTCCCGGGCTATGGCCTCCGCAAGATGTATCAGGAGGCTGAACGCTTCGGTGCCGGAATAACAGTGGAATCTGCCGGGGGTTGTACCCTCGAGATTTTGCTCCCGCTCAATGCTGAGCCCCTTCCCCCGGCGCAGGAAAGGAGATGATTCTTATTAACAGCAAGAATAATCTCATTCGAGTCCTGATTGCCGACGACCAGCCGCTGGTCCGCGACGGTATCCGGATCATCCTGGATTCGCAGCCGGATATCGAAGTCGTGGCCACGACAGACAACGGGCAGACTGCCGTGGAATTGACCCGAATCCACCACCCGGACTTGCTTCTGATGGATATCCAGATGCCTGGCATGTCAGGGATAGAAGCCTTGAAGAAGATCAAGGCAGACCAGCCGGAAACCATCGTCCTGATGCTCACCACCTTCGACCCCGATGAATATATTTTCAACGCTTTCGAAAACGGTGCGGACGGTTATCTCTTAAAAGACATTTCCGGGGAACGTCTGATCTCCCTGGTACGTGACGCAGCCGACGGGAATATACTGATTCCCGCCTCCATCGCCGCCCGGCTGATCGCCGTCATTCCCCGGGAACAGCGCCGGTACTCCCTGAAGGACTATGATCTGACCCAGCGGGAAATGGAAATTGCCGCCCTCCTGTCCCGGGGCTGGCGTAATGACAATATTGCGGACACCCTCAAAATCAGCATCGGTACGACCAAGAATTATATCAGCACACTTTATTCCAAGCTGCAGGTCAAAAACCGCCGGGAAGCCGTATGCCTGCTCAATAGCCTGCTTAACTCTCCGGATGAAGCGTGAAATCAGAGTATGGACCCAAATGAAGCGTGTCCATACTTAAGTTTTCTATGAAAGAAGGTAGATTTTATGAAACCGAGAAAAAAAGCCCTTCTCATTCTGGTGATAACGATGCTTGTGGTCACAATCAGCAGCAGCCTGATTTATGCCGCGGCAGAAAGAAAAACACTGAACTTTTCGCAAGACTTGTTCACGTACGGTGAGTTTGAGACTGTGGAATTTATGGGCGGCGTATCCGATGGCGTTTCCGCCTACTATCAAATCCCCGGCGACGCTGTCGTCTCTCTCAAGCTTACGGTCTGGTCTTATCAAGACGAGCGAACAGCTCAGGAGCAGTTTGCGGCCGTAGAAAGCAATGCAACCCCTTTCCGGCTCGAAGACGGGGCGGAATACGGCCTGCTGATGGAAGAAAGAGGCAAACATAGAAGCTATGAATCTAAAATCAGCAAAAGGATAAAAACCGCCTACAAAAACTTTATTGTTGAAATGAGTTTGAGCTTTGTAAGCTCCGGATACCAGAACTATCTTGATTACAAGCTGACCGATGAAGAAAAAAGCCGGCTGAACAGCGAGTGCGAGAAGGCCGATGAATATATGGGGGTGTTTGAAGCCAAGGTTATCAGCTCTTTAGACCAGGTCAGTTCGTACGATGAAAACGATTCCTTTTTTACCGGAACTGTGACTGACGGTAAATCCCATCCGTTAAAAAACGCCCTCATCAATATCGTTCTTGACAAGGGCGGGAAACAAACCCGGTTGGAAGGAACTACGGATTCCAGCGGCAGGTATAATATAAAAACCGGGATAAAGCCGGCTGAATTTACGGCCGCCAATAACATGGAAGCTGAGTTGTGCTTGTATCTGACTTACCAACAAGATGGAATCAAGTATTTCAATCTGGTCTACGGACAGGAAAAAGACAGTCCGAAAGGCACAATGGCTTCATTTAGTCCCGTAAAAATAATGAAAAACATTGCGCTTACCAGCCCCCGGGCACTTAAGAATGACTTCGTCCTGGACAATCAGCTGGACAGAACTTTATATCAGGTCGAGCCTGAAATCGAAGCACCCGAGGAGATCAGCGCCGTCTATTTCCATATGACTGAGGCTCTGGAATTCTATAAGGACCATCTGAAAGCGAATGTTGCCAAGGACCTGCCCGTCGAGGTCATGCTTTATGCCGACGGAAAACCGTGTTACTATACGCCCGTCACAACATCGATTTTTATATCGGCGGATGCGATGCCCTATAACGACCCTGACCGGCCTTACAACCGGGAATGGCATGAATTCAGTCACCATGTCATGTACGCGCTGTACGGCTCTTTTCCGATTGGCGAATATACCGACCAGGAAATTGAGCAGATAACCAACGGCATCGGTAGCCGGGAGTTCTCGCTCTTGGGTTATAACCGAAACCATATGGGCTTTCTGAATTCCAGCACTTCCGACTCTCTTCTGGAGGGATTTGCCGAGTTCATGTCTTTAGTGATCGGAAAACACTACCGGTACCCGCGTTATGATGTCTACTCCGAGTGGGGCAGCCTGGAGCTGAACTATTTGCCCAATAGTTCGCTGGGTACCGATGAAGAATTTGCCGTAGCGGGCATTCTCTGGGATCTTGTTGATTCTTCAGCTGATTATACCGGAGCTGATGATGACAACGTATCGCTGGATTTTCAGCTTTTGTGGAGCGTGCTGTCGCACTATCACCGGGATTTTACCTCCGTGTACGAAGAATTGATCAATGTTGTGGCCAAGGATGACGCCGCTCTTAAAACTAATATCAACGAAGTCTTCAAAAGGCATAACTTCTTTCGGGAGAATGCGGCGGGAAACAAGCGGCGTGATTATTGGGAACCGTATATAGATACAGAAAACAAAGGCCGCTACGATGCCGGAGAAGTCTACCTGGATTTCCCGGAAACGTTTAGTTATGATAATAATGAAAAAATAGGCTCTCCGGCCGACGCTGAGAGAACATACCGTAGAAATACCGCCTATCGTCCGGGCCATTTTATTAAAACCGGCAGCCCTTTCCCGTATTTTGCAGTTAGTGTCGCATTTGAAACCGTACCGCACCTGAATTATTCGGTCAGAACGAAGAATGCTGACGGGTTGCTATACGTCAATATTCCCCCCGGAGAATATGCAGCGGTCATCACGCTAAAACCCGCTTCCGGCAAAGACGAAAGCGAATTCACCTTCACTTCCCGGGATTTTTATAATAATTATCGTGAGTCCGTGATAAACGGCTATTATCTTGAAAGTGAATTCCCGGCCGGAGAATATGCAACTTCCAACCCAACCAAACCCTTTGCCTATGACTATGATAAGTTTCCTTCCTATGCAGCCGTGCGAGATGCGGTAAAATCCAAGGAGGCGTTTGCCGAGCAAGTACAGTCATACCAGGCGAATTTGAATCTGAGCAATCCAAAAGCAACGGCTCGGTTTCCTTTGCCAGTCATTGCCGGCGGCTGTATTGCTTGTTTAATCATAGCGATCGTTTTACGAAAAAAACGATAACGAACCGGCACGCAACTAACGGCGAACGCCTTTTTTCAGTCATTGTTTTCCGGCATTTTGTAACCGTCACCGCCAGGAACCGCAACCCTCGCCAAAAAGGCGCAATAACAGCAAAGAGAGGCACTGTCTCCTGCGGGACATTTCCTCTCTTTTGCTTTTCCGCATCGGTTCGGGGTATGCTTCGACAAGTTATCTCTTAAACCGTGCCTTCTCCGCCCCTTCTTTCCTTACCGCAGCCCGGTCAACCGGCTGCCTCGGCTTCCGTTGCCATTGTCTCCGGCGCGAACAGCAACAGCACCAGGCTTAACAGCAGGTTGCAGAAAATGAACAGGAAAACGGACCGGAAAACAGCCGGCGGATACATCTCCGGACTTGTTCCGAAGGCGGACAGAAACCGGCTGATAACGAGCGCAACCGGCCAGACGACGCTGCCGATGCCCCCCAGGAAAGCATAGGTGCTGTATACCGCGCCGGTGATCGCCGGCGGGAACAATTCGACCTGCAGGGCCAACGCGACCCCGCTGCCGAGACCGTGGGTAATCCCCATTAATCCGAACAGAGCGGCCAGATAAGCGGCCGGCAGACGGTCGGGATACAACGCCAAAGGCAGGAAAGTCAAGATTCCGGCGAGGCGGAACAGGATGAGCGGCCGCCTGCGCGCGCGCACGATCCGGTCCGAGATGTAGCCGCCGAGCGGCGCCGCCACCAGGGCGGACAGGACCAAGAGCAGCCGGATGCGGTCGGCCTGAACCTGGTCCAGCTGCCGGCCGTACAGCAGATAATAGGTCAGGACCACCGATTGCAGCATCGACCAGGCCGCGCCGTTGATGTGCCGGCTGCCGAAAATAAGCCAGCCCGGCTTGCTGCGTAAAATCAGCCGGACGGACTGCCGGAGCGAAAGCTGCCCGGTAACAGCTTCCGGCCGCGCCGGCGCCGCCTCCGTCCCGGGAGCGTCCGACGGCGCCGGTCGCTCCCGGGCCAATAGCAGGAGCAAGACCGCGACCAGGACGGTGGCACCGCCGAGCATGGCGAGGCTGCCCCGCCAGCCGAAATACAGCAAAGCGGCCGAAAGCGGCGCGGTAACCAGCCGGCCGCCGCTGCTGGGGCCGCCGGCCAAAGACAGAACTCCGTACAGGGTGGCGAACTCGTCCCGCCGGAAGCGGGTCACCAGGACTTTCAGTCCCGCGGGCAGGATGGCAGCCAGGCCGAGCCCGGTCATAACCCGGCCGGCCACGGCGACGCGGTAGCCGGGAGCCAGGGCGAAGATGAGCGAACCGGCCCCCGCCAAACCGAGCGCCAGACCGGCGAGCTGCCGCGGCCCGTACCGGTCAGCCAGAAAGCCGGCCGTCAGGGCCCCGGCCATCGTCGGATAATAATACGTCGATCCGAGTATCCCAAGCGCCAGCGGGCCGATATTGAATTCTTGTACCAAATCGCCGGCAATAACCGCCGTGGCTATGCGATGGATGCCAGCCAGCAGCAACGCCGCCGCGAACAAAACGAAAACAAGCCAGCGCTTCCTGCCGTGCCCCGGTCGCGGCTGCGCCTCACTCCCGCCTGCCACGCCGTACCGCCTCCAATTTTATGGTTTGCTTATCGGCATTATCGATTGCAGCGCCGGCTTCCTCCTCCGTAAGCTAAGGCGGCGGAAGCAATCCGGCGCCGGCTTTGTATCGGGCGCCAAAATAGCGGACACTTGCCTTAACCGCACTGTCAACGCTTGAAACTGCATAATGCAGCCCGGCTTTATGCCATACTGTATAAGAACGATAATATGTCCGGAGGTGCGGTCATGTCTCTTGGCTGGTTATCCCTGGGCCCTGCTTGCGTCACCCTCCTGGCCGCGATCCTTACCAAACGGATCATCCCTTCTCTGGTTCTGGGCCTGCTGGCGGGCTGCGTTCTGCTGACCGGCAGCCTCCCCTGGGGTGTCGTCAAGGCGTCCGAAACGGTGGCCGGCGCTCTGGCCGAAGCGGACAGCGTCTACATTGTCCTTTTTCTGTTTCTGTTCGGGGCCCTGGCCGAAATCTTCAAATTGTCCGGGGGGATCAAGGGCTTTTCCCGCCTGGCCGAAAACTACGCCCGGAACGAGCGCGGCGCACTACTGGCGGTCTGGGCGGTAACCCCGTTTACTTTTCTGGATTGTTGCTTTCATGCCATCGCCACCGGAACCATCGCCAAGCCCATAGTCCGCAACACCGGCGGCTCGGCGGAAAAATTGGCGGCCGTCATCAATATTACCTCGTCCCAACTGATCGTCCTGCTGCCGCTGGCGACCACGTATGTCGGCTACATAGTCGGAGTTGTCGCCGCGGCGATGACCCGGGCCGGCATCGCCGGCTCCCCGTATTCCGTGTTCCTGCGGAGCATCCCTTTCAACTTCTACTCGCTCGGCATGGTTCTGCTGGGCCTGCTGCTGGCTTTCTCCGGCATCGACTTCGGCAAGTGGCGGATCGGGGCGAGGGAGTCAACTGCGGGTGGAGTCCATGGCAGCCATGAAGCGCACGAAGAGTGCGAGTTCGAGGAACGAGCCGCTCCCCGCCCGCTCAACCTGTTCTTGCCCCTGGTTTTCCTGGTCAGCCTGATGCTTTTCCTCTTTTGGCTGACCGGCAAAGGACCCGGCCGGAGCTTTGCCACCGCCCTGGCCCAGGCGGAATTTGAAAAATCTATCTTCATCGCCACGTTCGCCACCCTGATGGCTACCGCAATTTTCTATGCCATACAGCGGATACCCATGGCTGAAATGGAAAGCCATTTTCTGTCCGGCGGCGCCGAACTGATCCCGCCAATTGTCGTGCTGATTCTGAGCTGGTCTCTGGCTGCCGTCACGGAGGAATTAGGCTTTCATACCTTCATCGGCCGGACTCTGGCTGCCTCACTGCCCCGCTGGTCAGTTCCGACGGCGGTTTTCCTGCTCGGAGCCGGTACATCATACTTCATCGGCTCGTCTTGGGCGACCTGGGCGCTGCTAATGCCGCTGGGATTGCCCCTGGCCGTCAAGGCGGGCATCAGCCTGCCGCTGATGCTCGGCGCGGTTTTGGCCGGCGGTTCGGTTGGCGACAGCGTATCACCATTGGGAGAAACGCCGGTACTGACGGCAACCGTCACCGAGATATCCGTGGTGGAGCATATCCGGACCATTCTGCCTTACGCCTTGATCGTGATAATTGTATCAGTTGCCTTATACGTTATATGCGGTTTCCTCGCTTAGCCGGCAGCAGAAGGGTACGAATTACGCTTTCCGCGAAATGTATAGCTTCTTCTGTGCGTCGATTTGGGCAATGGCGACTTCCCGCCGGTAGTCTTTGACGCCCATTGTCTGCAGTTGCCGGAGGAGCGCTTCCCGAGTAATGCCCACGTGCTTAAGATTCTGCTCGATCAGTGAGCCGTCCATAATCAGCGGCACGGTCAGATCGCCGTCGTTGGGCGGGTCGAAAAACGTCTTGATGACGCCGAGGTCCTTATACTGTAGGGGGCGATTCGCGGTTTTGGGAATTACGGACAGCTCCCCCTGCGGCTCCAGCAGGGCGAACTCGACGTCGGTGACATTGGTGTAGCCCTTCTGCCGCAGCATTCCCATCAGCTGGTTGATGCTCAGGGACGTCTGCCGCAGCCGTTTCATATCCAGTTCGCCGTGCTGGATGACAACGGTGGGAGTGTGCTCAAGAAAAGGCGTGAGCTTGTTGATCAACGATAAGCCGGAAGTCAACGATACCAGCAAAGCGATCAGGCCGGTGCCGAAGACGGCCTTGGTCACGACCTTGGTTACCAGCGGCTCGGCCGCAATGGTCGAGAGGATGATGATCCCCGCCATTTCATACGCCGTCATTTCGGCGATGGCTTTCTTGGACAGAACCCTGGCGGCAAAATAGGTGAAGACAAAAATCACAAACACCCGGATGGCGTACGACAAAAAGTCCGTCAAGTCTCTTCCTCCTTAAGGTCCGGGAAAAGCAGCGGATATCTCCGCGGCGGCACTTCGCAACTCTCCGACATAGTCCAGAGCATCATCCTCCCGCCGGCTGATGAGCAGGCGGGTTTGCTCCAGGATTCGCTCAAAAGCCGATACGGACTCGGACCCGTTGTTAATCTGAATTGCCAACTTTTTCTTCCGCCAGATATCACCCAGGTTCTGACTGTGGCGGGCGGCCGCCTCCCAATCCTCCCGCCCGACACTCCGCTCGATGCCGTCGATTTCCGCGGCCATCGCCCGGCGGGGCAGCAGATAAAACTCGAAGGCGGCCCACATTCCCAGAAACACGGCTACCCAGACCGCCGCAAGGACAGCGCGGATATAAGTACGGTTAAACATCGACATCACCTCAATACTAGTGTGGCCCGGAAATACTCCTGTATACCGATAACGCCGAAATCAGGCCGCTACGGTTAACGGCTCATATTATTGTTAATCTCTCATATGAGTGGAGCATTTTTCATTTGGTGCCCAATAAACGCCGGACTGACTGACTTAGACCATTCCGGCCGGAGAACCGTTACTTCGAATGCAATTGGTTAAATTTAGAGAGAGATTTCTGAAAAAAGCAAATACTATTCCGTAGCGGCGGACAAGAGCTGCCCATGTTTTTCCTGACAAAGGAGGGTTACGGGTATGAATCCTTTCTTTGAAGTTTTTTACAGATCCATCCTGTCTTATGCCTCCCTGCTGATTATGGCCCGCCTGATGAACAAGCAGCAGATAGCGGAGATGACCTTCTTTGACTACATCGTCGGCATCACCATCGGCTCGATGGCAGGCGACTTGTCGGTGCTGATCAATGAACCGGCGCTTCCCACACTGCTGGGGATGGTGATTTGGGTTACCTTGTCGATGCTCCTGGCTTATTCGGGTTTGCACCGCATCTGGCTTCGCAAGGTGGTGGAAGGGGAAGCCGTAATCGTCATCGCGGACGGTAAAATCCTGGAGAAAAATTTGCGAAAAATCCGAATCTCCCTCGACGACTTGTTAGCACAGTTGCGGATAAAAGACGTGTTTAAGGTCAGCGACGTGGAGTTCGCCCTGTTCGAAGCGAACGGCCGGCTGAGCGTGCTGAAAAAGCCGGCCAGCCAGCCGATATCGCGCAGCGACTTCAGCGTGCCGCTCAAGCCGGAAGGACTGCCGACCAACCTGATCATGGACGGCAAGCACCTGGAAGATGCCTTGCGGTCACTTAATCTTTCGGAAGCCTGGCTTATGCACCAACTGAACAGTAACAACATCGCAACCTGCTCCGAAGTGTTTCTGGCCCAATTGGATGTTCAGGGCAATTTATATATCGATTTTGTCGGGGATAAACCGCCTCTGGTTATCAAGACCGGGCAATAATCACAGCTCATCGCGACCCGGACGATAAAGGCAACCACCGGCCGACCGGCCGGATATTTTATCCCATTCGCTGAACTCACATACCTCAAGCCGCACGCCCCCAAAGGCAGCAAAAAGGCGCGCCCGCTGCGCGCCTTTCTCTCCGCCTGATGATGAAAAACACAACTCACCGGCTCTCGCCGTCCGGCTGCATCCGGTCTGCCGCGAGCACGTTCCGCACCAGACCGACCAACTGGACATAATCCAGCGGGGCCGCCGCCAGAGGCACAGCACCCGGCAGAACGGCACTGTCCGAAGTTTGGTTCCGTCTGGTTAAAACGATGGCGCGCGCTTCCGGCCAAGCTGCCGCGATGCGCTCCGGATCACCGGTCTGCAGCGATTGCTCCTCCAGAATGAGCACGGCCGGATTGCACCGCTCCGGCGGCAGCAGCGCGTCAGCCAGGTTGAGCTTCGCCGCCGCGTTCAGCCCGGCAGCCCGCAGCGCCCGCTCGCACGGGTAGCCGATTTCCCTGTCCGCCGCGACGATCAAAACGTCAAGCCCGGACGCCTGCCCATCCGGCTCCGCATAGCCAGGCAGGGTTACGGTGAATACCGCGCCTCCGTCCGGGGCATCGGCCGCCTCGACGCTGCCGCCGTGATTGTGGACAATCGCCTGGACAACCGACAGGCCTAGGCCGGTCCCGCGCTCTTTCGTCGTGAAAAACGGCTGGAACAATTTCGCAGCGACCGCGGGCGGCAAGCCGGGCCCGTTATCCTTGACGCTCAGGGCCACCCCGGCCGCCGCTTCCCGCAGCTCTACGGCCACTTGCCCTTCCGGACCGGCCGCCTCCGCCGCGTTACGGACCAGATTCAACACCACCTGAGTTATCTGCCCCGAGTCGGCCTCAATCCGGGGCACCGCTTCCGTATCCAGCCGGAACTCCGCGCCGTGATTTGCCGCCTCGCTTTCCAGCAAGGGAGCAAGCTCGTGCATAAATGCCGCCGGATCAACCGGTTCCGCCGCCATCTCCGCCGGACGGCCCAGCAGCAGAAACTCGTTCAGGAGCCAGGTAGCCCGGTCCAGTTCCCGCATGATCAGGTCGGCATAGCTTTTCACCTTTTCCGGGCTCTGTTTCCGCCCGATCAACTGGAGCAGCCCGTTGGCGGCGCCTAAAGGATTGCGCAGCTCGTGCGCCAGGGCGCCCACCATGGTCGAGGTTACGGCCAGACGCTCCGCCCGCCGGGCGGCCTCCAGCCACCGGAAGTGGTCGGTCCGGTCGTCCACGAGGACCAGCCAGCCGGCGATTGCTTCGCCGTCCCGGATGGGGCTGACCTGCCAATCGATCCGCCGGCATTCCTGATCCCGGCTAAACAAGTCGGAAAAACCGCTGACAGAGCGGGTGGTCCTCGCCCGGACGCCGGCGGCCCACGGCCCCAGCGCCGGGTCGACCGGCGTTCCGAGCAAATCCAGCCGGGCTGTCCCCAGAAGCTGCTCGGCGGCCTGGTTGAGATAAGTGACGCAGCCGTGCTGGTTGACGATCAGCACGGCGCTGTTGATCGCCTCCAGCACCGACGCGAGCTGCTTCTCGACGAGCCGGAACAGACGTGCCACCTCGAGGACGATGCCGCACTCCTGCGCCAGCGAACGGAGCAGGGCGCGGGATTCCGCCGTTGTAGTGCCGCCCAGCACCCCGAGGCGGATACTTGTCGCGCCGCCCCGGATTACCACCGCCTCGGACTCACCGTTATTCTGCCGCAGGTATTCTGCCACGGCCGCCGTGTTGCCTTTGCTGATCAGCTGCGGGCGGCCGGACTCGGTATACTCCAGCCAGCTGCCTTCGGCCTCCAGGAGGATGACCGCGGCACTGAGGATGAGATCGAGCGAACCGGTGACCGCGGCGGCCTCCCCGGCCAGCAGCGACAGCATGAATTGATTCATCTGGCGCAGGGCGGACAGCTCGATCGACCGTTTGCCACCCGTAAACCCTTCGCCCAGAGCCGTTCCGAAGTCCAGCAGGAGCTTGCGGGCAATCGTCGCCCGCTCCGACAGCAGCGCATGTTTCGCGGGCCGGCAGTGCGGACATTCCCGCGCGAGCAGCAAAAAATCTCCGCTTAAGGGCAAAACGATCAGATCCCCGGCCTGGGTTGCGGTCGACGCAAACTCACCGGCTGCCGCCGCAAGGCAGCCGGCAATCCCGACCGGATCGGGCGCAGTGTACGGACTCCGGCAGCAGGGGCAAATCGCCGGCGCCTGCAGACAGACTTCGCCCGACTCTCTCACCAGGAGGGCAAGGTTAATCTGCAAGCCGGCGGCCGTGCAGCCGAAGAAACCGGTCCAGCGCTCGGACTCCAGCAGTTGACTGATCTTGACATCGTTCAGCATCTACTTTCCTTCTTCCGGCTAATACTTCTTTTTATCGCGGGTACTCACCCAGAACCAATCCGGTCCGGCCGATCATCAGTTCCCGTACTTCATCGGAATGCTCGCAGCCCCGCATTTTGACTACCCGCAGGAACCGTTTGGTACTGTTCCCCTGCTCGAGGTAGTGCAGCAGCAGCAGATTATCCGCCAGAAAACTGATGCCGTGCTTGGTGATATTGGCGACAGAGGCCGAGTCGTGCATTTCATGCGTGAGGTAGACGCTGATCCCCTGCGTCTTGAAATAGTCGGTCATCGCCCAGATGTAATTGGTATATTTCTCTTTATCCTTCATCCCCAGTTCGAAGGAAGAAATGGAATCGATGACCAGACGCCGGGCGCCGGTTTCGGCCGCGAGCTTCCGGATAATATGGACGTGTTCGTCCAGGTCCAGTTCCGTCGGTGCCACGTGCAGGAAGTGCAGCCGTCCGCCGTCGAGATGCGGCTGCAGGTCGAGACCCAGACCGGCAGCGCTTTTCATAATCTGGGCGGGATTTTCTTCAAAGGTGACATAGACCGCAGGTTCGCCCTGTTCCAGCCCGGCAGAGGCAAAATGCAGGGCCAGGATGGTTTTGCCCGTGCCGGAGGAACCGCTGAGCAGCGTCGTGGTGCCGCGCGGGATACCGCCTCCGATCATCGCATCCATTTCGGCGATACCGGTGGACACCCTCTCCTCGTACTGCCGGTACGTTTGCTCACCGACGGCCGGGTTCAGACGGGGAAAAACCTCCAGGCCGTCTCCGGTGATCCGGAAGAAGTTCTCCCCGCCGGAGTAACCGGTCCCGCGCATTTTCAGGATGCGGAGGAAACGTTTTTGCCGCTTGGTTTCCTCGGTCCCCGACAGATAGACGATGCCGTCGACGATGGCGCTCTCCGGCCTGATTTCAATCTCTTCCTCGGAGTACTCGCCCAGCAGCAGAGTCGTGCAGCCCCACGTGGCCAGCCGGAGCGACAGGTCCAGGAGAAATTCCCGGCATTCAATCAGCGAACTGAGCACGTCGGCGATGGTTTTGATTGAATCGATAAACACCAGGGCAGGTTCGTGCTTTTTGAGCATCTCGTCAATCAAAGCCAGAGCCCTTGCCGACCCGTTCCGCCGCAGGACGCTGCCCAAATCCTGATACACGACCGAGCTCTGGAATTTATCGCTGTCAAAAAAAGAAAACTCCTGCTGATACTTCATTACTTTGACCAGGGGCTCGGCTAGGGTGGTGAAATATAACACCTTGTGTTCGGGCCGGGCGTTATGATACGCCATCTGATGCGCCAGAACAGTCTTGCCGGTTCCGGGCCGTCCGGCCAGCAAAACCGTGGAACCCTGCGGGAAGCCTCCGTTCAGTACATCGTCCAGTGCTGCAATGCCTGTTCCTACTCTATTCATCTGCTTCGTCGCACCTCTCCGTCGTTGCCTCAAACTGTGTAGCGATTTGTTTAGCGAGTTGGATGCCGACCAGCCGCCCGAGGGTGTCGATAATCGCCATAATAAATGCGTTGCCGATCGCCGCGGCTTTTTCCGGTTCCAGCCCGTCCAGGCCGTCCAGCGATACTCCCGCTTCCGAGAACTTAATCAGAGATGCCTCCGCGTACTTCTGCCCGGTCTTCCACAGAGCGTGCTCCAACACCAGCAGCATGACATGGATGCCGATCGACTGGCCGACGGAATTGAACATCTCCGTCACCATGCGCTTGTAATTATTCATGTTCGATATCTGATCCCACCTTTGTACAGAATATTTTTCCTTTCGATGCCAGTTTACCCTTTTCCTGTTAAGGGGCAAGGAATTCCGCATATTATCGCGGAAATTTTACCAAGGCAACAGACTCCGACAAATCTTGCGCTGCCCGGGTGATATTATTGGGTCGTATTCCTAAGTATTCATAAATATTTTATCCGGCAAGGAGGCTTTGGCAGTGGCGCGCGTGTTGATTATGGAAGATGAGCCAAGTATCGCTCTGGTCCTCAAAATCGCTCTGACGGAAGAAGGGAACGAAGTCGTAACCGCAGCGAACGGAATCGAAGGTCTCGCCCGTTTACGGCAGGGACCGGCCCCGGAAATTGTTTTTGTCGATTTGAAGATGCCCGGGATGGGCGGCCGGGCCGTCTGCGAGAAAATGCACGCCGACCCGGGGCTGAAGGATATCCCGGTCGTGATCCTGTCCGGCTCTCTGCCGGACAGGAATCTGCTGCCGCCGCGCTGCACTTACCGGCTGCTGCTTCCCAAGCCGTTCGACCTGGTGGAGATCATCAACACTGTCAACGCGGCGGTTGACAATCGCCTAGTTGCGTCCCTCTAGCCCCTCTCGCACCGACCGCCGTCAGATCGCCCACTCCGGCGTTGGACTTGCCGGAGCAGTTTCCGCTCCCCGGCCGGCTCCGCCTTTGCCGGCAACAAAGCATACAATAATGAGCCCCCTGCTGAGCCGGGGGTATTTCTTTGACGGATATAACCCTTTGTTACTATCCACGTCTGAAGGGATCTGGTACGATCCGCCACAGGCGAAGGGACCATTATTAAAAAAATAACCTTCTTTTCTGCCGCATCGCGATAAGCTTTACTGAACCCCGCGTCTGACGCAGAGTCAGCTTGTAGACAAACCTCAGTATTGTGTCACTGCTATTAAGAGGTACGAACCAGACGGAACGCATGAGGTGCGTTCCCATGAATCCCCCTGTCACCTGCGGTGACATCCCCCTTTAGCAAGGGGGACAACGGACTCGAAGCCTCCCTTGCCAAAGGGAGGTGGCAGCAGCCGCCGGCTTCCATTGCAAACAAGCTGCTGCAGGCAGTTGGCTATCCGCTGATGATGCCGGCGGCTGCTGACGGAGGGATTCGACTAAGTCAGTTCCTATATAGCCCCTCTTCGTTTATCGTGGCGCGTATGCGCGTGGGAATTCTGCGCAGCGAAGAATCATAAACTCATTGCGGAAGTAAGATTCTTCGATAGCTTCCGCTACCTCAGAATGACAATTTCCCCTTTTGTCGACAATCTGAACCCCGCGTCTGACGCGGGGTTTTCTAATACAAAAAATACCGGGCGTTTTACTACGCCCGGTATTGCATTCGGTTGTTTCTCTGCTGTGCTAAGACCACCATAACTACAGCTCAACCCCCGTCAGCTTCTGTTGGCGGAAGGCGGCATATTCTTCGGCTAAAGCAGACAGGTCCCGCTTTATATCATGGGCATTTTCCCACAAGGTCATTGTGATTTCCATTCCCTTACCCTTCTGTTTACTCGTCCAAATGCCGATGATTTCACCGTGCCGCACTATCGCGCCCGGATTGGTTACTGTTCTCCAAACCTGTTTGTGCAGCGTCTTGTCGCTCAGCAGAAGCTGCCGGTCACGCTGGTCAAGATACGGGTCATGGCCGCCGAGCAGCAGCAGCTCTCTTTGCGGGTCAGACGGAGAACACAGCAAGTCCTTGTCCTCGGATAAAATAAAGGCTTCCTTCCCGAATAGCCTGACCGGCTCCACTGCATCGGAAACGGATTTCCACAGGCGCTGCGCCTGTTGCTTCGAGCAGCCCAGCCAATCCATCAAGGCTTCGGCGGTTGCCGGCCCGTAACAATGCAGGTATTTCCGCAGCAGTCTTTCAGCCGCCGCCTGATCAGATTTCAGCGGATAACCCAACCAACCTTGGTAGGAGGTAAAGGTCGGGCTGGTGCCAATGCGTTCCCCGAACACCACCAGACCCAAGCAAGAACAGGGCCGCAGCAGAAAGGACACCACCGCCCCGCCCACCGTCTGGATGTCCGGGCGGCCATACATCGAAGGGGCATTCCACAAATCCTTCTTTTCCGCGGGCAAGAGCGGCAGCATCCATTTCGCCAAGGTCTGGTCTAAGGCGCTTTTGCTGACGATAGTTTTATCATCCAGCCCAGGCATAACCTGCTGCAGTTTAGCCAGTAAATCAGCAAAAGACATTTGCAAATAGTTAAGCGCCGCGAAAATCCCCTTGGTGTAAATCCATTCTTCCCCGGCCTCGGGGATAAGAGCGGATAGAAAGGCATTGCTGTCGGCGACGGGAAACACAACGGGCGCACCGCGAAAACTCCAGGCTTGCACGAGGAATTTTTGAGGGTAAAGAAGCGCCTGCATCTCCGGGAGAGTGCAATCGGCAACCCGGTTGAATAAGGCGGTTTCCCAGGCGCCGGGCGGGGTATTCTGCATTCCGCCCGCGCCCACAACTTCAGCAATATACGATTTGTTGTACCGCACATCCAAATGATGCGCCTGCAGACGAAACAGCCTGATGTTTCGGACATTCAATTCCGTCATTTGTCTCTGCTCCCTCCGGATAAGCATCTCTGCTTTTACCGTTGACTCGTTACAGGCGCTCTTGGTGCAAAAAACCGATCAGCCTACAAAGCCAATTCCCGCTTGATCAACGCTGCCGCGAGGTTGAGCGCCTCTATTCTGCGAACGGCAAGCGTATGCTGCGGCGTACCCGCTGCAAATTTGGGCCGGATTTTTTCCACCCGGCTGATTGTTGCCGTTACAGCTTCCAGGGCATTAGTCAGTTCCTCTTCCGTATAGGCGCTGTTGTATGAATCTCCGGCCGGATTTCCTTCCAGTTCTCTATTTAGCAGCGCGATCGCGATGTAATCAGCCTTCAGCGCCTGGGCAGTCATTGTGTGCTGCCAGGTACCCGCCGGCAATTTCTGCTGCGCTTTCTCACTTTTATTGATCATTGAAATAATGGCCCGGACAGCTTCCTGTAATTCTTCTTGCGTGAACTTATCCATAAACGCACCTTCCCGTCATCCGCCGCTGATAATCCGTCCGCCGCTTCGCAGCTTAACGGCTTACCCCAATTATACAGCACATTGGCTTGAGAGCAAAGAACCCCGGCTTGGATTGCCCAAACCGGGGAACATTTTGCCACTTTGCGCGCGCCTTTCTTTTACCGCCGGCTGAAAAAGACCGGCTCCCGCTGCCGGCCGAACCCGGTGCAGCGGGGGCGTCAATGCCCGAAAACGGCATCCCCACGGCAAGCGGTTGCTTTATTCTTTTGCATAGACACGCAAAAGCTCCGTTTCGGCCAAAGGAGCGCATGACTTGATCCGCTTCGCCAGCCGCTGCAAGTCGGTTTCGATATACTCCGCGTCTATTCCCGGGGGCGCATAAATCGTAAACAAGACATCCGCGGTCGCTGCGGTGATCCGGCTGTTAAAATCCGGCCCCCGCATGATACTGGAGATCACGCCGCTGCCGTCGCAGACCATGAGATCCCCGGCAACGGTCGTCACTTCTTTACCGGAAATGGATTGATAAATCTCATTTCCGGCGGCTGCTTTCAATTGTAACGGCAATTGCAATTTGGCCAGGTCATGGCCGGCGGTCAGCAACATACTTTCGAGCTCGGACAGGAACATTGCTTGCAGCAAGCCGGATGCTTCCGGCAGCGTCTTTTTCCCTTTCAGCACGGATTCCAGTTGGGCGAGAACGTGATAACTGTAGCCGAATTGTTTGTAATAAGCCGTATAAGCCCGGATCGGGTACAACTCCTTCAGTTCATTTCTGCTCAGATGACCGTATCGGCGCCGGATTTCATTCAGGCCGTCGGACTTCACCGCTTCGTCCAGCGGGCCGGAACCGGAGACGTTTTTCAAAACCAAAATCCCCATTTTGGTTCCGGCCAGAGCGTCGCCAATTCCTTTATCAATCGTAAGCATGGTATCCCTCCTGATTTCTATCGGTTGGATATTGACAGCCGGTTACTGAGTTCAAGCAGTCGCGGCAGGTGCAGGTTCCCTTGCATCCGTCTCAATCCAAGCCATATTTTTCACTGCCTGCTTCCAAATCATGTTATAATGATACCGTAGCAACTGGAATGGCGTAAGAGCCAGTATTGCCTCATTTCAAGGGTGCCAGTCGGGAGGGAATTCCATGTGGGGGATTGTCTTGCAAGATAATAGCGAGATAGGTTTGGCGCGCCAGATTTTCCTGTCGCTGCGGGAGTGTATCCTGACAGGTCAACTCCCGCCGGGAGAAGCCCTGCCGTCGACCAGAGAGTTGGCCAGGGGCCTGGGCGTCTCCCGCAATACGGTTTGCGACGCCTACGACATGCTCTGGACGGAAGGCTTTATTGTCAGCCGGCAAGGCGCGCCGTCCCGGGTGGCCGCGGGGCTGCAAATCCAAGCCGCACGGAACGGCGAAAAGCCGCCGGAAACGGAGCCAAGCCGGCCGGCCGTCCGGTGGGATTTCAAAACCGGCCAGCCGGATTTATCGCTTTTCCCTTGGCCGGAGTGGAATAAGATCATCAGCGATACGGCGGACAGTTTATCACCCCGGCAAATGGAATACAGCGGTCCCAAAGGGTATGAGCCGCTGTGCGGGGAAATCGCCCTTTGGCTGCTGCGCAGCCGCAGCATTGCGGTCGATCCGGAGGATGTGTTCATTACCTCAGGCGCAACGCAAGCGCTGCATTTGCTGGTGGATATTCTCCATCAAGAGGGTCGTGTCTTCGCTCTGGAAAACCCCTCCCACCAGGGCATTCGCACCGTTATTTCCGATAAAGGGCACCCCTTGCAGTGGATGCCGGTCGACAGTCAGGGTGCGGATATAACCTCCCTCGACAGCAAGAATGTTTCGGCGGTTTACGTGACACCTTCCCATCAGTTCCCGCTGGGGGTAATTCTGCCGGCCAGCCGCCGCGCGGCGCTCATCCGTATGGCAATCGGGCAGGATTTTTACATCATTGAGGATGATTACGACAGCGAGTTCCGCTATTGCGGCCGCCCCGTCAGTCCCATTTATGCCATGGATGCCTCCCGCGTCGTTTATGTGGGGACATTCAGCAAGACGTTGTTTCCGGCCCTCCGGCTGGGCTTCGCGGTGCTGCCGAAGCCGCTGCAGGCCAAATGGCAGCATTACCGTAATTACATGGATATGCAAAACCCGATTCTGGAACAGGCGGCGCTGGCCGAATTCCTGCGCCGGCGTAAAATGGACAAGCACATCCGGCGGATGCGGCAAGCCTACGGCGAAAAACGGAATATTCTCCTACAGTCACTGGAGACGGAATTCGGCGACGCCGTCCGCCCCTGGGGCGATGCCTCCGGCCTGCACGTGGCGCTGCAATTTCCGGGTCGGGAATTCGGGGAACGGTTCGCGGTGGATTGCGGCAACGCCGGTATCCGGCTGTCCCCGCTGACGCAATACTGCCCCGCCCGAAACGGGCATCGGGATATGCTCCTTATCGGCTACGGGCATTTGAGTTCCGAGCAGATTCAAGCAGGCATCAAGGCGCTGCGCCAATTGATTATGGGCGGATAACCGACATAGCTTGTCCGGTCAGTTCCGTTTTCCCGGTCGGCCCTGTCTCTGTCGACGGCAACGCAGAAAGTAAGCAGCCCTTTCTCCCCGCTACCTGCGCCTGGGAAGATAGGGCTGCTTTTCCCTGCTCTCCTGTTTCTCATCTTGGTATGAAAGCAGCGTTCCGGACCCTCATCGATATGTACCGCTCCGTCACCCGTATCATTACGGCCGCCAGGCCCCGATTGTTTTTCTTACTTGCATAGCCACGTTTATGTCATTGCTATGAAAAGATACGGAACAGGCGAGGCACCGCGGGCGGCATCCCAAAAATAATCCCGATATTCATGTAGGGGGCGGCCTCCGTGCCGCCCCGGCCAGAATAAAGCGCTGGAAAATACTCGCAGGCTGGGCGGGCGTGGAAACCCGCCTATGCCAGGGATACGGGGGACGAATTACCCGGGCGGAACGCATGCAATGCGTTCCCTACGGTACGCTAGGCGTAATGCAGTGTCATCTTGAGCGAAGCAAAGGATTGCATCCTTGGCTGCTTGAGCGATTATTCCCGTCTAAGCGCTATACTGCCGCTTTTCGTTCACAGTAGCGCGGCTACGCGTGTATGATTGCGAGGAATATCTCGCCCGCATCGCCCAGCTAGTGTCATTGCGAGGAGCCGTTTCCGGCGACGCGGCAATCTCGGGTTTCGTAACCTTATATCGTAGCACAAACCTTTTTCACACCTTCATACTTAAGCGTGCGTCCAGCATGGGCATTGAGGAGCAACCGGCCTGCTCCTCCCGCGGCGTCTGCCGCTTACGCCTCCGGCCGCACGGCCAGGAAACTGTACCCCTGCTGCGACCGCACCTCGCCCCGCTGCAGCCGGACCGGCTGCCGGAAGAGCGGCCCGTCCAGGACGGCCGTGTGGAACTCGCCGTTCTCCCCGCACAGGTCGACGCCCTCCGCTTCCAGCTCTGCCAATAATTCCGGCGTCAACTCCCGCCCGAGGTATCGGGGACTGAGCTTCACTTCCTGTACCGCGACAATGACCGCCCGGAAGCCCAGGTCAAGGAACTCCGTGACGAGCTCCCGGCGGTCGTTCCGCCACAGCGGCAGACACGCTTGCAGGCCGGCGGCGGCGCAGACCTGCCGCTCCCAGGCGCCGTGCTCTTCCAGGTCGATGTCGCCGAACACCGCCGCCCGGACATCTGCCGCCTCAAACCGGCGGAGCGCGGCGATGAACTCGGCCTCATAGTTCTCCCACGTCGCCGCCCCGGTCGCGAGCGGCAGGCCCAGCGCGGCCGCCTGCGCCCGGAGGAGCGCCGGCGGCAGGCCGTGCGAGCGGGAACGCGTGCCGGACTCGTCAAGCATGGTGAACAACTGCACCGGACGCCCGACCCGGGACGCCCGGTACAGCGCCAGGCAGGAATCTTTTCCCCCGCTCCAGGAGCAGACGAAGTCGGTATTGCGGATATTTGCTTCCCAGTTCCCGTGCATCGATAATCTCTCCTTCGCTGCCGCCGCGGGCTGGCCGCAGGTATCCCGCCTCGCGATTCCTCTCCACCGGCTGCGGACGCCGCTGCCATGCGGCGCCCCGGCGCCAGCCTCATTTGCGCAATTGCAAGAAGTATCCTTTCTCTGCCGCAGTTTCGTCCAGCAACGAGTGAAGCAATTTGGCCCGGCCTTTCCGGTCCAGCCCGTCCGAACGCTCGCCCGCCTTCGCCAGCGCCTCCCGCAGTTCGGCAATATCCAGGACGGTGGCGGCAATGCAGTAATAACTCTTCGAGCGCCCCTCGTCATAATTCCGCAGCATCTCCTGCAGGATTTCTTCCCGTTGGTTCTGCAGTTTCTTATACTCCGGGAAGCCGCTTTCCCGGACGAAATCGATATCGGCGTTAAGCTTCTGGTAGCATTTAAACGAATCGGCCCGACTGCCGGCTTCGCGGTGCTTGCGCCATTTCTCGCAGGTATCTCCCTCGCCGCAATCCCAGCAAAACTCGATCCCTTTTTTCTTGACGGCGCAGGTGATAAACGGACAGCCCGCGCCCATCCGGAACTCGCTTTTACACCCGCCGCACCGGCTGCTGCCATCAGTGTGGTAGCGCGGGCACAGCTGGCAGGACAGACCGCAAATCCCGACTTCCGGATACTTGATTTCCATGGCAGCTTCGTCCCCTCTCTTCGCTCTGCGGCACCGGTCTATCAATTAACCTCTTCGCAGCAACCGCGTACCGCCGTCCGGCCCTATCAGGGTTATTCGCGTTTCCGCGCAATTCCCCTTCCGGCTTATAACCCTTCCCTACCGGCAGAATCTAATAGAGGGTGACAGAAGGCAAACAAAGAATACTTACTATATAGTGTGTTACCGGCTGTCAGAGCTGCATTCGCTTCTCCGGCTGTGCCATCATCCCTAACGGAGGTAAGGATAGGCATGAAAAAGACCCTTCGCTTTTTGCGTGATTTCTTTTTGTCGATGCTTTTGCTCACCTTTATGCGGCCTTCCTACGGTTACACCGACCAACCGTCGCGGGAGGCGATGCAGGGAGAATATAAAAAATTCTACGAACTGGCGCGGGAAGGCTTCCGCGACCGCGAAAACATCAAAAACATCTTCATTCTGCTGCTGCTCGTCCTGGTTCTGATAGTAGGCATCAATAGTCCGTCCCTGTACGGCAAGCTTGAAAACTCCGTAGCTCAGCGCCAGTTGCTCGCCACCCTGCAGGCTTACGATATTTCCGACGATATCAGCCGGGTGACGGTCGAAACGGATAAACCGGAGCTCGTACGCCTCATCCAAAGGATCGACTACAAAAAGATCATCCGTTCCGTCACGGTCACTCTCTCGGAAGACTCGGTGCACACGGAAGCGGAGTTTGCGGAGAAAGCTTACGCGTTGACCCAAATCATGAAAGCCGAGATAAATGAACTGACGGCTCTCTATGTCCGGTATCGCCGGGGCGGCTTTTCCTATGATATCAAATTGACCGGCGATAAGCTGAACCTGACGGCTGATGAGATGCTGTTGCGAATCCACACCATCGGTTATCCGCAGTAAACTGCTTATTTCAACAGTAAGCCTATTGTATCTCCCGAACTATTCTTCCGGTATTAATAGGCCGTTTTATCGGACATATTCTATTTTACCGACTTATCGCTGTATTGAGGATGATGCTATGAAAAATCGTATTAATATGGTGATTGTTGTAGGTGTATTGATTCTCCTAAATGGGCTGTCGGCAGAGATCTTTATTCGTGAACGCAGTACCCTGATTAATAATAGTATTAGTGATAGGGCATATGTCGAATCTACGCTCGCAAGAAGCGCTTATGCTTCAATTGGTAAGGCTTGGGGGATAGCAATGCACCACAACTTAGTGCATATCGGCCATGATGTTGATGCCGTTTTAGCCCTTCTTGGATTGCCTTCAAGATTGGTAATTGCATATTGGGGCGTCAGGTATCCAATGACAATTACCTTTCTCAATGGTCCTGTCACTTACTTAGGTTTAGGGTTAACACTCTGTGGATTATTCGCGCGAAGGAGAGTGATGAAGACCAGATGATACGTTTTCGTTACAAAAGTTACCGTGTAAATAGTGATCCCCCGGCCTGGCCGGGGGTATTTCTTTAGCGGATATAAACCTTTATTGCCATCTACGCCTAAAGGACACTGGCATAGCCTGACAAATACAAAGGAACTGTTCCTTTTACCTTTAGGGACGGATAATGACAGCCCATCTGCCGAGTCAAGGTGGTTAGCATTAGTGTTTAATATCTGCCACGTCATTCTGACGCTCTATCTCAGCCAGAACTAGCTCTTCCAAAGCCGCAATCGGCGGCGACAGCCATTTATTCCGGTGAAAGATCATCTGAGCCTGAATCGGGAGCGGCTGGCCGCTCCAATGCAAACTCACCAATTCACCGCCTTGCAGATCTGCTTCGACTGCCATTTTAGGCAGAAGCGATATGCCAAGCCCGCTTTTAACACAATGCTTTATCGCCTCGAGGCTGCCGAATTCCATACTGCTGTTGCCCCTGACCCCTTCGCTTTCCAGCAGTTTCTTCAGGTCCATCGGATAGCTGCTGTACCCCTCCGGCAGGATCAGGGTCTGTCCGGCCAGGTCTTGCGGGGCCAGCACCGGATTTGCCGCCAGTTCATGGTCGGGGGCGGCAATGAACACAGTTTCCCCGCGGAACAGGTCGATTTGCCGCAATTGTTGCTGCCAGAGTTCATTATTGAGAGTAAAGGCGACGTCAATATCATTCTCCTGCAGCCACGCGGGGAAGTCCACGCAGTTGCCGACTTTGATATTGATCTGCACCTTCGGGTAGCGTATCCGGTATTCCTTCAGCAGCGGCGGCAGCCAGAAGACGCAGAGCGATTCGGTAGATCCGATATTCAGACAGCCGGAAACCACGCCGCCATCTTTGAACATTCCTTCGATTTCAGCCGCGTCCCTTACCATCCGTTCGGCGAGCGGCCGGAGCTTTCTCCCCGCCTCGGTGAGAAACACCCTTTTGCCCAGCCGCTCGAATAACCTGGCGCCGAGATCCGCTTCCAGGGTCTGAATATGCTCAGATACCGTCGACTGCGAATAATTGAGCGCCTGGGCGGCGCCGCCGAAATTCAACAGGCGGGCGACGGCGAGAAAAGTTTGCAAATGCTTGAGTTCCATATTGTCACATCCATCGGTTAAGCCGATTGATACCATCCAAACAATCGACTTAACAAAACTTATACTCCCATGATAAGATGTAGCCAACATCAATGCAAGCATTTTTTGGTGACTGGGGGTGAAGGGCGGCGCAGCGGCAGGTCAAACGACAAAAAAGTATTGCCCGGGTCTGGGGGCGACGTAAACGGCAGGTGCGGTAATGCGATCCGGAACGGCGCTGATTAAGTACATTATAAAAAAGTGGGAGGCTTAATGAATAATGGCATTGGATTTAAGCAAGGTCGAATACTACAACCTGACGGTTGACGGTCATGTCGGGGAAGGCTCCAAAATGCTTTCCGTATTTGCCGGCCACGGTGTTAACCTGCTGGCCTTCAAAGCGATCCCGGCGGAACCCGGGCGGACCCGGTTCTCCCTTTTTCCTGACGATGGTTCGAAGATGCAGGCTGGAGCGAAACAAGCAGGCATAGATATCGACGGCCCGCACTCCGCCCTGATGGTCAAGGGTTACGATGATGAGTCGGGAGCCTTGGCCGAAATCTATACGAAGCTGTCTCAGGCCGGGATCAAGGTTTATGAAGCCGCCGGGATAGCCAATATCAAAGGGAATTACGGTGTCGTTCTCTACCTGAAGCAAGAAGAATGCGAAAAAGCCCTGAAGGCTTTGCAGAGCTGAGCTTCTCCCGGTATGAACCCGAAGCATAGCTGAATTTCTTGTCTCGGAAGGTCCTCTGGGCAGTGTACGGCTGTGCGTCTCATAGGGTAGGACAAAAAGTTTGTGCTTTTGCCGGCAAACCGGAAAGGATATGCGATATCCTGAAGGGGGCAAAAGCATGAGCTTTTTTTCTGCCCGGAAAACACATAGTGTCATTGCGAGAAGCCGTTTCCGGCGACGCGGCAATCTCGGGTTTTGTACCCTGTTCTGTACAGGGACGGTGAAAGCACAAAACTATTTACAGAGCCAGTTCCCGTAGATCCTTGCTCTGCCTCCCGGCCAAAATGCGCAATTATTGGTGTGCTTGGCCGCGGCATCTTTATGGCCATAGCCCAGAGTTATGGCCACTTCAACTCCCATCATTTTCAGCAAGGTCTCGCTGAACAGGTTCTCTAGTACTTAAAGGTGTCGCCGAGTGTTAATATCTCTTAGGAATTGAGCAATATTCAGCTAGAAATATCCATCATCTCTATTTATATAACCCCTGGACGTTCCACGGCATAATTATCCACTTCCCTCCGTCCCTCCATGGGTATGCAGCCTTACCATCAACCGTCTGAAACACACAGCCAAACTCAAGGAGTTCCTCATACACGCCAGACTTGTCTTCCCACTTGATTTTTGCCAGGACACGTGACAAAGAGCAGGCACGTTCTTCAACTTCCATTATCTCGAAGGATAAAAACTTTTTACCTTCAAATAATTGCCGACATTCGCCAGCACGTTTGCCACTTGACTTTTCGTATGGAAACATGTTTTTTAGAAGAATAGATAATAACCCATAATTCTGATTACTCCATGCTTCAAATGCTTCCACAACCACTTTTATATACCCATACAATTCATAATCAGCAGAGGCACCTTTTGATGGGATATCTTCACCAATCTGAACGTTCCTTGGCTTCCATTTCTCAATTTCAGATCGGTCTCTAGCATTTCTACGCATTTGAGCAAAACTTTCTCGCAGCGGCGGTGGATTTATTTCCTTTTCGTAATTTGCTTTACGATTTCCCTCGCTTTTTTTCATGTGCATCCAATCCACAACTGCATATATCAATGCGACGCACTTACAGGAAACATACTCATTGCCATAATTCAGGTCTCTTCCATGAAGCACGCCATTTCTATAAGGCATACGAATTTCATCTACATTGGTTTTATTTCTACCAGTATTGAAAATAGTTTTTAACTTAGCTAAACCTTCGTCACATCCAACAAGGCAATCCCAAGCGGTAACGTCTGTGCCTTCAGCGAAAAAGCCCTTGCTCTGGGTGAAGTCGTTCACTGCACCGTCAATTATTATCAAAAATAGAGGTATACTGGAAAAATACCGTTTGGCGAAATGCTCATCAAAAGCTTTTTGAAGCAGATCATACCTTACTGCGAATTCTTCGGACTTGTATTTTAGCCAGTGCATAGTATCCTTAACATCATTTTGGTAATAGTTAATCAATACTTTCTCAGCCAAATCAATACCATCAGTTTCAAATGCCTTATTGGCTTTCTCGATGAGGGTAAGGCTCATGCTATCATATGCGCACCAGCCTGAATCCGAAAAACGATTATTAAATAGCTTTATCTGATGAATCATATGATTCAGTTGCGATTCCATCTCAGTAATCTGGCTACGCATATTGGGCTTTAGTAGTAGACTTAAGAGTTTCATTGCCTTAATGTCTTTTCTCAGTTTATTGGCACTGACCAGATTGTCATCCATGCAATCCTCCCCCTGTTCTCGCACTAATTCGGTTAACTACTGTTGCTGATTTAGGTAAAGCTAACTCCTAAATCCATTTATTCTTGAGTTACAATATACCTCATATCCATATAAATTCGCCGCAGAAGTATTATCTCTAAAACAATGCCCGGAACATAAGCTACCATCCCTACGATACCTAGAAAGAATAATACCGGAATACTAAACAAAGGGATAATCGTGCTTTTCAGTTTTATATCTATCAGATCTGAGTATACAAGGATTCCGATTGCTAAAAATATCCGGATAACAGATAAATACAAGATGATCCCCCAGCTAGGCATAATATAGTCTCTGGCGGGCTCAAAAAAGGGGAGTGAGCGAAGCATGCTGAGATAAGCCGCCAGACATAACAGCGTAAAGAGCAATAGCAGCGTTATTAAAATAATAAGGCGGCCCCTACTATTGAGTAAAATTCTTGGCATGCAAGTATCCCTTCCGGTAGATAATTGATAAAAGCGATAATTTGAAACGAAAAGATATTACTGCTGGAAAAGTACAATGCTCTATCGAGTATATTCTAGCGGAAACAACAAAAGCCTTCAGCTTTCATTCAGGAAGTGGCTCTAGGCTAGGCTCAGCCTGCCCCGCCTCAATCCAATAAAAAGCAACAAAAATAAGAGCAGTCCTTTGCCCCTGAATTGCATTTTCCGGGATAAAGGACTACTCTCATTCTGTTGCCTATAACATTCATGCAAACCCTTGAAAAATAAAGCTGGAGGCGACACCCGGAATCGAACCGGGGAATAGAGGATTTGCAGTCCTCTGCCTTACCTCTTGGCTATGTCGCCCCATACAAGGAGAAAAATTGGAGCGGAAGACGAGATTCGAACTCGCGACCCTCGCCTTGGCAAGGCGATGCTCTACCACTGAGCCACTTCCGCTTAAGATTTATGGTGCCGCAGGCCAGAATTGAACTGGCGACACGAGGATTTTCAGTCCTCTGCTCTACCAACTGAGCTACCGCGGCTAATTGTCGGATGGCGGAGCTGACGGGATTCGAACCCGTGTTCTCCTGCGTGACAGGCAGGCATGTTAGGCCACTACACCACAGCTCCGTTATGAGTTGCGAAATAGGGGCCCCTTCGGTTCGGCATGCTTGCCGTCCTCCCGGTTGTTGCACATCCCATCATTTCGCTCGTAGTATCAATTATACTCAAATTTGTCCGGCGCGTCAACACTCAATAATTGGTGCAAAGCGAATTTTCCCGGTCATTCCGGCTATTTGCCCGCTTTTCCGCCGGCGCATACGGCCCGTTTTTCCATGGTGTCAATTCGCAGCGAGAGATTATTATAACAAAGGCCGCAAAAAAACACAACGATCAATTAATGGCAATGCAGTCATTATCTATCAAAATGATTTTGCACGGGGACAGCATATTTTATGCGCGTGGGTGCTAATCGGACATTGACTGTGGAAAATTTTCGACTTAATTTCAACGGCGATGTTTTCTTCGGCGACCGGTCTGCGCCGCAATATTCCACTCGCTTCTTCCCTTTGCAGTTCTATTCATTGACCACAATGTTGGAACTTTTTTACTTAACTTCATACTGATAATCGTTGCTCCGATTTTCGTACCCTATATGCACACACGGTCCGGGCGCAAGCGACCTCTAGTGAGCATCGTGCCGTGTCCGGTGAAGACAAGGCCGAAGGGGCAGTTGCGAGCAGGACAGGAGCAACCGACAATCACGGCACGGATGCCGTGTTTGTCGGGTCTGCCCCTTTGGCCGCAGGCAAGCCGCTGACACGGCCGAGGCGAAACTACTGAGCTAAGACCGGACCGTAAGAAAAGCCGGTCTGTGAAACAAAACCGCAATTCCTTCCCCTAAATGCCCTGCTACTATACCATTTGCTTCCGCCGATATGGTCAATGCGTAGCCTTGCAGTGAGGGGAAACCGGAAAGGGAGCCGTATTCCCGCATCATCAACCGGGACTGCCGCGCCGGAGAATCGCTGCTGCCGCCGGGAATATCCCGGCGGCAGCGTCGCATCCGTTATTTGCTGCGTTCGATGTACTGACCGTTCCCCGGCTTGGCCATGACTTCGCCTTCGTGGTAGACGACCTCGCCGCGCAGGATGGTGGTGACGGCCTTCCCGGTCAGCTTCATCCCCTCGTACGGCGTCCAGCCGGCGGCGTAGTGCAGGTCCTTCTCGCGCACCACCCATTCCCGCTCGGGGTCAAAGATCATGATATCCGCGTCCGCCCCGGGGTACAGGTTCCCTTTGCGCGGGTAGAGGCCGAACAGCCGGGCCGGGTTATAGACGAGGTAGTTCAGGCACTGCCCGAGGGTAATCCGCCCCTTCGCCACGCCTTCGCTGTACACGATCGGGAAGATGGTCTCCACGCCCGGCGCCCCGGAAGAATTGGCGAAGATATTCTCCGTGTTCTGCTTGGTCGTGATGTGGTGCGGCGCGTGATCGGACGTGATCAGGTCGAGTTCGTTGCGGCGGAGCTTCTCCCACATCTGCTCCGTCATCGCTTTCTCCCGGAGCGGCGGGTTGATCTTGAACTTCGCGCCCAGCCGGTCGACGTCGTCCAGGGACAGCGCCAGATAGTGCGGGCAGGTCTCGCAGGTGATGTACGGATAGGTCCGCTTCTCCCGCTGCACGATGTCGACGCTCTCCGGCACGCTCAGGTGGAAGAAGTGCACCCGGGCGCCGGCCGCCTTTGCGAACAGGATCGCGCTCACCACCGCCTCCGTCTCCGATACCGGCGGGTGGGCCTCGGCGTGGGCCAGGGGATACAGCTTGCCTTCGGCTTTGAATTTCTCCTCCAGGTATTTCAGGATATGGTCGTTCTCGGCGTGCAGGCCGGCGAACAGATCCGTCTTCGCCACTTCCCGGAAGGCGTCGAACAGCTCGCCGTCAGTGACGTGCTTCATCCGATTCGGCGCCGTGCCGGACATGAGGACCTTGTAACCGACGAGGCCGAGCTTGTGCGTGTTCGCGACTTCCCCGATGCTGGTCGGCGTTATCGCTCCGAGGAAAGCAAAGTCGACGACGGCTTCGTTCTCGCACCGGGCCCGCTTTTCGGTCAGTTCCTCCGGCAGCACCGGCGCGTGCGGCAGGTCGAGGGGATGGTCGACGATCGTCGTCACCCCGCCGGCGGCAGCCGCCCGGGTGGAGTTGGTCACGCCCTCCGTCGGCGAGCCGAAGGAGTGGACATGCCCATCGATCGCCCCCGGCAGCACGAGATATTTCCCCGCGTCGATAACATCCTCGGCCGGCGGCATCATGTCCCGGCGGCCGACCGCCGCCACTTTCCCGTCCTTGATGGCGACGGCACCGTCCCTGATGATCCGGTCCCCCAACACGACATTGCCGACAACCAATCTATCCGCTGTTTGCATCTGCTTACCCCCGTTCGCTCATTTCGTCCTTTCCGTATATTTTAACCGCCGACACGGCCGATTCCTGCCCGGACGGGCGGCTCACACCCTGGTTTTATCCTGCCGCAGATATTCCTGCCCCCAGGCGTACATAGCCAGCAGCACGGGCTGCAGGCTCCGTCCCAAAGGCGTCAGGTCGTATTCCACCCGCAGGGGGACCTCGGCGTACACCGTCCGGCGGACGAGCCCGTCGCTCTCCATCTCCCGCAGTTGCTGGGTCAGCACTTTCTGGCTGATGCCCCGGATGCCGCGGCCGAGTTCCCCGAACCGCTTCGTTCCGGTGAGCAACTCCCGCAGGATAAGAATTTTCCACTTCTTGTCGATCAGCCCCAGCGTCGTCTCCACCGGGCAAGCAAAATCCTCCATTCGCTTCTCCCTCCCGCCCGGCCTGCTTACCTGCCGGTAACAATGGATAAATAAGTGCTTACTTGCCATCTTCTGCCTTCTATATTATTATACATAGAGGGACGGACGGTGACAAGCGCCCGGAGGCCCGACGGCGTCCAGGCAGCGAAAGTCCGCCCGCGAACGGAAAGGAGCCGGAAAAAATGCAATACCGACAAGTCAAAGTGATCGTTTTCTCCCCGACCGGGACCACCCGCCGGATTGCGGCGGAAGTCGCCGCCGGTCTCGGCTACCCGGAGCCCCGAGTCCTGGATTATACGCGACCGGCCGTCCGCGCCGCCGAACCGGCGGATGGCGGCGGTGATCTCGTCATTCTGGCCGCTCCGGTCTACAGCGGCCGCCTGCCGGCCGTCGCGGCGGACGCGTTCCGGCAGCTCGCCGGGAACGGCGCCCCGGCCGTTCTCCTCGTCGTTTACGGCAACCGGGCTTATGAGGACGCCCTGCTGGAGCTGCAAGACATTGCCGTCAACGCCGGCTTTGTCCCGGTGGCCGGCGCCGCCTTCATCGGCGAGCACTCCTTCTCCTCGTCCGACATTCCCATCGCGCCGGGGCGGCCGGACGCGGACGACTGCCGGCAGGCTTACGCCTTCGGTCAGAGCGTCCGGGCCAAGCTCGCCGGGGCGGACACTGCCGCTGACCTGCCGCCGCTTGAGCTGCCCGGCAATTTCCCGTACCGGGAGCGATCCGGCCGCTCGCCGCTCGCCCCCGAAACGGACACGGCGCTCTGCCGGAAATGCGGCATCTGCACCGCGGTCTGTCCCACCGGCGCGGTAGCGGACGGCGACAATGTCAGCACCGCCGCCGGCTGCCTCCTGTGCCACGCCTGCGTCCGGCAGTGTCCGGCCGGGGCAAGGTCATTTACGCACCCGCGGGTCAAAGAATCGGCGCAGTGGCTGAACAAAGACTACGCCGCCCCGAAAACCCCGGAAACATTCCTGTAAAACAGTATTCTGGCGCCTCGGATTGACCGCCTTGCCAAAGGTGAAAGACTGTGCTAAAATGTAACATATCATTTAAGCCAAGGGAGTGAAATTGATGCTGCCCGTTGTAATGATGACCAAGAACGCCTGCAAAGGGACCGGTACGTCCTTTTTGACAATCGGCAACGGTCATCATACGATCGGCAGACGATCCTCCCGGGATCAGGCCGGCCGCCGCTGAACTGTTCGGCGGCCACGGCCGTAACGTGTATTCCAGCAGACGGGCAGGGTTCTCCTGCCCGTCTGTTTTTGTTTTCAATCTAATCGAAAACGGAGGTCATACCAGTGAATCGAACATTAACCGGTTACCTGCTCGTCCTCGGTTCGGCCGTCTGCTTCGCCCTGATGGGGATTCTGGTCAAATTCATGTACGCCCTCGGCCTGTCGGCCTGGCAGGCGGCGGAGCTGCAGTCGCTCACCGCTGCCGCCCTGCTGCTCACCGGGTCCCTGCTCATTCGCCCCGGTCTGCTGCGGGTCGGCCGCCGCCAACTGCTGCGGCTCGCCGTCCAGGGTATCGGCGGCAGCCTGCTCACGAGCATCTGCATCTTTCAGGCCCTGGCCCGGCTCAGCGCCTCGCTGAGCATCCTGCTGCTCTTCACTTATCCTTCCCTGGTGACGATCGGCTCACTCGTTTTTCTCCGGCAGAAGCTGACGACCGCCCGCGCCCTGTCGCTCGGCCTCGCCGCCGCCGGCACGGCCCTGGCCGCCGGCTTCCTGCCGCTCGGGCACCTGACCGCTTCGCTGTCCGGCATCGGCTTCGCGCTGGCCGCTGCCGTCGCCTATTCGTTTTATATCCTCTACGGGGAAGTCAACTTAAACGGGTCCGACCCGTGGACAGTTACGGTTTTTACCCAAAGCTTCTCCACTCTCGGCCTCATCATCCTGCAGCCGCCCTGGCGCCTCTTCGCCGGGGGCATCAGCGGCATAGCCGCCGGGTACGCCGGCCTGGTCGCGGTGCTCTGCTCCATCATCCCGTTCTATCTGCTGCTCCGCGGCATCAGCCTCATCGGCGCGAGCCGCGCTTCCATCGTCAGTACGGCCGAACTTCCGGCCACGGTCGCTCTCGCCTGGCTGCTGCTGCACGAAAGCGTCACGCCGTGGAATATCGCCGGCGGGCTGCTCATTCTGGCCAGCATCGGCTTGCTGCAGACGGAGAAGGCGGCAGCCGAGGCGCCGGAACCTGCCGCGGCCGCCGGCTAGGACCCGGCCCTAAGCAAAAGCAGGACGGGACCCGCTCGCTTAAGCTGCGGTAATATCCCGTCCTGCCGGATGGCTTGATTATCCCGCGCTTCCGCTAATTGGTGATAATCGGTATCAGCGGAATGATATTGAGTTGTGGTTTGCGGCGGGCGGCCGTGAAGCCGAACTCGCGGCCGCCCCATTGGGTATAGCCGCAGATGATGCCGGGCTCCCAGGAATGGATGTACCCGACGAACGGCTGCGGCGAGGCCGTGTCGAAAGGAAGGTTGAACATAATCAGGTGTTTGTCCAGCGCCACCAGACCGGTTACCGTCAGCTGCCGCCCGTCCTGGGCGGTGTAAGTGGCGGTCAGAGTACCGTTAGTCCGGTTCACGGCGGAAATATTCAGCGTCCCGTGCCAGCCGTCGTGGTTCATATCCCAGACGCCGACATACGAGCCATAATCGATATCGCCGGGTACCGGCGTCGATGTCAAGTACGATTCCCTGGTGGCGTAAAACCCGTACACATTACTGTCCGTGTCCCGCATACTGCCGGCCAGGAATTCCGGCTCCCGGGTGAACAGATAACCGGTGAACTTCTTGCCCTGCAGTTCGCCGTACTCCAGGTTGCGTTTGTTAAAATCGATATAGAATTCGACTTTGTTGCCGCTGATGGTGCCGTTCACCCGATAGGCATTCCCGTCCGAGTGGAAGTAAGTGCCGATGCGGTGGTCGGCCTGCCCGTCCAGCCGGGAAGACGCGAAGAAGTCCGGGTGCCGGTAAATGTCCAAGGTCCCTTTCCAGCCGTCGTGGTCGAGCTTCCAGCGTCCCAGCAGGAGCTGTTCCGGCCGCTGGTTCGCATTCGGGTCGGTCACGCCGGTGATGTACACCGCTTCCACGACGTATCCGGCCGTGACATAATCGTAGCCGACCAGAGTGAAACCCTTCTCAAAGGCGTTGTCGTAGCCCCAGGAATTCTTGACGATGAACACCTGCCGCACATCATCGTACCCGACCATCACCATGGCATGGTAGCCCTCCAGGTTGTATCCGGGGTTCCAAACCTGATCGTCCGGCGTCGGGTCGGGCGAGTAGATCCCCATGGTGAAGACGATTTCGTAGCCGGCGGCGAGCACCGCCTCGTAATAGCTGACATCTTTCAGACTGGCGTCGGGGATGGCGGAATACGACGATATCGCGTAGCTCGCGTCGGCGAGAGCGGCCGTCGGCAGCTGCGTTTCCGCCAGGTTGAAGGCATTGACGGCGAGCTGGGAAAGATACGCATCTTCCCAGTCCAGCTTGGGATTGTCACCCGCTTCCCGGGTGTTCTCATAGCTGTAACCGGCGATATAAGGGAGCATCTGCTCCCGGGGGATGCCGTAGAAACTGTTGAAGAGGGCGGAAGAATACTTCACACCGCCGAAGCCCCAGGCGCCAACGGCGTTTTCCCGCAGGTCCGCCCGGTCGGGGTTGATTTCCTTCAAAGCGACCATTTTCTGAACGTGGTGCGCGTACTGTTCGGACAAATCGACGTCATCGTACCGGCTGGGGTTCTGACGGCGGTATTTCGCCTCCATGGCCGCCACGACGGCGAATGAGACGCAGGTATTGCGGCCGGCCTGGTCCCGGATCGGCGTCTGCCAATCGCGCAGATCGACGGTCGCCGCCGGCGTGACCAATTGCAGCTTATCCAGCACGGCCTGCGGTGCAGGCGATGCCAGTTCCGGGGTCATCCGGTTCAGCAGCTGCAGTTCTTGCAGGCGCAGCAGCGGGTATAGTTTGCCGTTCGGCAGGAGGATCGCCCGGTTGCCGTCGGACAGGTTCGCGAATTTGTCCGGCAGGATAAACTTCCGCTCCAGGTCCGGCAGGACCGGCAAAATCGGCCCGGCGGTTTCCCCCGGAGTCTCCGGCTCATCCGGCGTCACCTCCGGTGGCTCCGGTTCGTCCGGCGCCGGCTCGGCCGCGGATACGATGGTAATCTTTTGGGTTGTGTAGTCATAGTCGACCGCCGCGCCCAACGCTTCGCTGACAAACCGCAGCGGGACGAAGGTAAAACCCCGGACGATGAAACCCGGCACGTCCAATTCGACCTCGCTGCCGTTCTTCAGCGCCGTCCGGCTGCCGATCGTCAATTGCAGCGTGACGGAACCTTTGACGGCCGTTACCGTCTGGGTCTCGCCGTTCCAATCCACCTCGGCCCCCAAAGCTTCGAAAATCGCCCGCAGGGGCACGAGGGTGCGGCCATCCTGGATGAACGGAGCGCCCTTTTCGGAAACCAGCCGGCCGCCGTCGATGAACACCTCGATGCCGGGCGGCTCCGGCTGCGGGTTGATGGCGCGCGCTCCCGGCAAGTACGACAGGACGGTTAACATCACGACCAACAGGAAACATACATACCGTCGCGGGGTAAGGCTACGCATTCCCTTCAACTCCTTTGCCTTATTTCGGGGCGGTAATCCCCACCGGGTCGGTAGATTAGGTTTATTATATACCAGTTTATGGATTAGGGAAAGGAATTTCCCACGGAAAGGGAAAAGCTAAGACTTTAGAGACGTCCATGGCAGCCGGCTTTGCCGGCTGCCACGATTTAACAATTTAAAGACCGTCCTTCGGATAGGCATCTAATCCAAGGCAGCCAGCAAAGCCGCGATCAGCGCCGGGACAACGAGCGAAAAGAGCAGCAGCCAGATGATTCGCCGCCGGTTCCGTTCGGACGCGGTCCGGGCACTGGTGAATTTCGTCTCCGCTTCTCCTTCCGCCGCTGCTTCCGGCGGCAGCTCCGCCTCGATTATCGCTTTCGCCTCCGCGTACAGCTCGGCCGGCACGTACAAATCAATGCCGTAAGCGGTCATCCCCATGTAGACTTCCAGGTAACCGCCGGCTTTCCGGTATTTCTTCAGGACCGGTATCCCGCAGGAACGCAGGGCAGCTTGGATGATCCCCGCCTCGTCATCATCCGGGACGCTGACCAGAAGCTGTACGGAAGGGACAGTCCGGTCCCGCCCCGCCTTTGCTGCCGGGGCAAGCGGCGCCAAATCGGCGACCAGACTGCTCCCGCAGTCGCTGCAGACGGAAAAACCCTCCCGGTATTCGGTCCGGCATTTCGGACACCATGGCATGAGTGTAAGCCCCCTCCCGGTTTCAGTCTCCATTTATCGCCATCCCGTTTTATTATACCAAAAAGAAACGGCGGGGACATCAGCCCGCCGCCGGTTTACTGCAACGCATTGACCATGCGCTTGAATTCGGTGCCCCTCACCTCGAAATTCGGAAACATATCATAACTCGCGCAGGCCGGGGACAGGAGCACGATATCGCCCGGCGCCGCCGCCGCCTGCGCCGCGGTCACGGCCTCGGCAAAGGTAGCCTGCTGCTGCACCGCCGGTCCCCGTCCGGCCCGCTCCGCCGCCCGGGCGACGGCCTGCCGGATCTGCCCGGCCGTTACTCCGATCAGGATGAGGGTTTTAATCGGGCTGGCGACGATGGCCTCGGCCATCTCATCAAACGGCACGTGCTTGTCATAGCCGCCGGCGATCAGCACCACCGGAGCTTCAAAGGCCCCGATGGCGGCCATCGTCGACTGCGGCGTCGTCGCTTTCGAGTCGTTGTAATATTTTACCCCGGCCAGTTCCCGCACGAATTCCAGCCGGTGCTCGATGCCCGCGAAGGTGCGGACGACCTGCCGGATCGCGTCCGAGCTCACGCCGACGAGTTTGGTGGCCGCGACGGCGGCCATGATGTCCTCGACATTGTGGCGGCCCGGAAGCTTGATCTCCGCGAGCGTGCAGACGGCTTCTTCCGTTCCGGCGTTCCGGTAGATGATGGCCCCGTCCCGCACGAAGACACCGCGCTCCACTGCCTGCTCGCCGCCGAGGCGGAGAATGTTCCCCGGCGCCTCGGCCGCCATGGCGGCGGTGACCGGATTGGCAAGGTTCAGGATAGTGTAATCGCCGGCCCGCTGGAAACGGAAAATGTTCTTCTTGGCTTCGATGTACTCCTCCATCGACCGGTGCTGGTCGAGGTGGTTGGGAATAATATTCAGCACCACGGAGATCTGCGGGCTCCGCTCCAGCATTTGCAGTTGGAAGCTGCTCAGTTCCAGCACCACGATATCGTCCGGCGTGATGTGTTCGGCCTCC
>Ga0228535_1000760_pt1:15000-20000 | contig 74552 bp, 77 predicted proteins | sample SJ1metagenome_FD_168457 | JGI IMG/M metagenome (GOLD analysis project Ga0228535, IMG submission 168457) | Enriched culture of PCE-dechlorinating microbial communities from Ithaca, New York, USA - SJ1 | ecosystem: Engineered > Modeled > Simulated communities (microbial... >...
AAGCAAGTATAATATGAATTAACCTGGGTTATGGGATGGATAGATGTTAATGAACTGAAGTTTAAAATAGGGGGTTATGAATGGGCTTATTTGGATAATAGCCCAGGGTATGTTTTGAATAACTCATCATCTACTCCGCTGTAGCTTATCACATATTTTCCGAGGGTAACTCCTACTCTAAGGATGGTAACTCATTATCATATGGCGGATCAGGTCCTCCACATCCAGTACAAATTTTTCACGATCAATTCCCTGTTTTTCCAGTAATTTTTCATGATCCGGGGGTATATCAGACATACTTTTGGAGATGGAAGATAGTAAAACTGCTGCTTCTGCAGGGTTCACATCGGGTCGGATTGTCCCATCGCCAATACCTTCCTGTACAGAATTGCACATGATGGAGAATCGTTCGCCACGCAATCCATGGATTTTTTTAAGATATTCACTGGTGCCGGATGATTTTTCACCACCAGACAAGCTTTTAGATCTTTCCCGAGATGTATCAGGGGTATTGTAAGCTAATTCAAATCGTCTAGACTGAAAATAATTATAAATGCGGATATAATCAGCGTAATCTCGATTAAATTCATGATAAGCCATTCTAAATTTAGAAACTTTATCAATTCCAGTTTTTGCCTTTTTAACGGCGTTCCTGATCATGGAATTTAGAATTTCCGTTCCTTGCAGGACAATGGCAAAAAATAATTCTTCCTTATTTTCAAAGTACAGGTAGATGGTGGCCTTGCTTAGCTCCACTTCACGGGCAATATCATTCATGGAAACATTGTCATATTCCCGGGATAAGAATAATTTTTCCGCTGCTTTAAGGATGTCGTTTCGCCTTTGTTCTTTTTCCCTTTCCCTCCGGTCCTGGATAGACATGGTTTTTCACCCCGAACAATGGTTATTAACTTACTTGCAGTTATTATAATTCTTTGCCTTAAGGATAATACTTTCCCTTTGATTAAATTATAAAACTATTTATCACAACAGGGTCTTAACTTTAAATTTAATCTAAAATAAGTGGCTGGATCTAATTATAGAATTATCAAATAAAAATTATTAAAAGAGTGTTGTATTTTTCCCTATTCTGTCTAATTGCATAGATTTTTCCTTAAAAAATAAGAATTCTCAATTCTAGGAGTTAATACAAACCCAGGGCCTTGGCTAAAACCAGTACCCCCACACCAATTATTCCCCCAAAACCAGCCACCAGCATGGTGAGTATGTTTATGGGGATCTTGAAGAAGGGGAGGATGTTCCAGATGAAGAGGAGTATCCATCCCAGTACCATGTGCACCAGAACACTCAGGGCGATTTTTCCCAGTTTTAAAAGGATGGTAACCCCGAATATCCCCACCACTAGGAGGACTATTCCGATGATTACCATGGTTACAAATTCCATGCCCTCTTCCTCTAAACACCCAATGAATTATTTTAAATTATTTTCTGCGACAGATATCCTGGTAACAGGCAGCCTGAATACCGTAGTTTTTAACCATACCGGCCATTTCCCGCTGATCCATTTCTTTATCCTCGAAGGAAACTGCATCTTCCTGGTACAGGCTGAAGGGTGATTCTCTTCCCAGGATGCGTATGTTGCCCTTGTGCAGTTTCACTCGCACCGAACCAGACACACGACCCTGCATACTGTCAATAAGCTGGTCCAAATCTTCACGTAGAGGTTCGTGCCATAATCCATTGTACACCAGTTCGGAATAGGTTTGTGAGGCAATTTCTGCAAATTTTAACTCTTCCCGGGTTAAAACCAGCTGCTCCAGGGCACGGTGGGCCGCAATTAACAGGACAGCACCGGGGGTTTCGTAGTTTTCACGGGATTTAAGTCCTATAATCCGGTCCTCCATAATATCCACTCTTCCTATACCATGGGTACCGGCGATCTGGTTGGCCTTGCGGATGATATCCAGGGGGACCATTAATTCTCCGTTAATCTCCGTGGGAACACCTTCTTCGAAGGAGATCTCCACTACTTCTGCCTCATCCGGGGCATCCTCGGTGGAACGTGTCCAGCTGAATGCCTCTTCTGGGGTTTCCACCATGGGATCCTCCAGGATATCTCCTTCTATGGAACGGCCCCATAGGTTCTCGTCGATACTGTAAAGCTTATCTGAAGGTAGGGGTATTCCATGGGACTGGGCATAACGCACTTCTTCAGTCCGGGTGAGGTTCAAGTCCCTTATGGGGGCAATGACGGTGCAGTCAGAATGGGACCGGATGATGGATTCGAAACGGAACTGATCATTTCCTTTACCAGTGCAACCGTGGGCTATGTTTTCCGCACCCACCTTTTCGGCCAGTTCCACGATCTTCATGGCAATTAGGGGTCGAGCCAGGGCGGTGCTCAGGGGATAACCTTCGTAAACTGCGTTGGCTTTAATAGCCTTGAATATGAATTCGCGTGCAAACTCCTCTTTGGCATCGATGGTGTAATGTTCCATTCCCATTTGAGCAGCTAAGTTTGCCGGTCGGGTGATTTCATCTTCCGGCTGCCCAACATCCACACAGGCAGTAATGACTTTCTTGTTATATTTTTCTTCCAGTAATTTTATGCATACTGAGGTGTCCAGCCCACCGCTGAACGCCAGGACCACTTTTTCCATTTTTAAATCTCCTTAATACTCCTTTATTTGGGTTTTTGTTAATTTGTCAGCAGAATAAATATTGATAAAGTTATGTGGTATGCCTATAAAAAACTTTATTGTATACCCCACCACCCGGTGTTATAATAATATATTATAGAGGTATGATCTATTTAGAAAAGTGGACACAACCTTCCATTTTTCGAGAACCATTTACTTTTTAAAAATCCTTTTAACCTGTTTCCAGTAGAGATGCAGGTGTAAAAATGTGCTAAAGGCCATTATAATTGCGAATTCCGCATGCCAGAAATCAATGGTCAGATTCCAGGAAGAATGGATTCCATAGTTAATGAATACCACCAATATCAGTCCAGTTGCTCCAGCCAAAGCAAAACTGGCCAGTAGTACGTACTTCCAGATAGTGTAGAATACCTTTCGCTGCAAATAACTTTCCAGGTACAACAGATAGCTGATTAAATAAAGAATAAGGGTGGTCACTGCCAGAGGTATCAGGTTATAACTTTCTGTGGGAGTGGAATTGGCCTCGAGAGTATCAGAACTGAGGTTACTGTTCAGGCTAGTGTTGGTGGCCGGGGAGGTTGTTGAACTGTTATTTTGGATGGTTGAACTGGGTGATTCAGAATGATCACATACCTGGTTCTGATTGCTGTCCAGGTAACGGGGGCACTGCCCAGGGAAAGGATCATCCAGTAAACCATAGGGGCAGTCATTCCAGGCATATACTGCCACGGGAGTGAGGAGGACGATTAAAAGAACCACATACAATTTTTTCAATCTGATTCCCTCCCTGATTTATCTGAGGATGAATCTTCCCCTTCCTCACTGGAAGACATCCAGTAGGAGTGTATGTGAAAAATAGCAATCCAGAACATGGTTATTCCAAACTCCACATGCCAGTAGAGAATTCCTTGGCTGTTAGGGATGGTGATGCCATATTCCACTAGGCAGAGAAGAATTAAACCTGCCACTACGGATATTAAAAAGGTTATTAAAATCAAAATATTCCATAAACGGATGTGGGTGGCTTTTTTAAGGTAATTTTTCTGGTAAAGCAGGTAACTACCTAAATAACCCAATATGAGAATGATGGATACACTTATCAGTTCGTAGGTCATGGAAATCCTGATTTTCAGTTTATCTAATTGAAATCTATTATTTCCTGTAAAAAAATCTATACCTCTATGTAAATGGTTTTACTAGATAGTTATAAGTTGTGAATAATTAAAAGTTTTTCCCGATGTCAAAAGAGTAAATTAGTAATCAAAGTAATAATTAAATTAATCAACTAATAAATGGTGTAATGAGTATTATATTAATCGTAACTAAGTAAACGGTGAATCCATGCAGAGAAAGAGTAAATATATTCTGGGGATAATTGTATTACTTTCCATTTTCCTGGTGGTGTACTTAGCTTACCCTTTACTCCTGAAGACAGGGGGAGGAAACCAGTCCCGGGTAGTTTTGGGGACTTACAATCTCCCCGAGGTTCAGATTTCCGGCGGAATGTCTGTGGATCAGGCTATACAAAGCAGACGTTCAGTTAGAAGTTTCAGTTCAACACCTTTAACTCTGCAGGATGTTTCACAGCTTTTATGGGCTGCTCAGGGCATCACAGACTCTGAAAGGAGTTACCGGTCCACTCCCTCTGCCGGCCATGTTTTTCCAATGGAAGTTTACTTGGTGGCCAGTGATAGTGGGGTTAGGGACCTTGAAGCTGGAATATACCATTACAATCCCTATAACAATACTTTAGAAAAGATAGTGGAAGGTGATCAAACCTCCAATCTGTCAATGGCTGCCCATGGGCAGAAGTGGGTTGACCAGGCCCCGGTAAGTCTGGTGGTCACTGGAAACTACCAGAAGATGAAGGATAAATACCCGGATAAAAATTTAAGCACGCGGTTTGTGGATATCGAAGCCGGGCATATTGGGGAAAACATATATTTGGAAGCAGTTTCCCGCGGTCTGGGTACAGTGGCCATTGGATCCTTTTACGATGATCAGATGATCTCCCTGTTGAAGTTACCTTCCAATGAAACTCCGATATATATCTTTCCGGTGGGTTACCAGGCATCATAGTACTGTATTATATTAATCTAACCCTTCTCACGGTGAAAAACATGGATGTTGAACTAAGTAACATTGCCCCAGATACGGGGGGTGACATTTCCCTTAATCAGGATTTATGGGCGGAACTGAATCATGCCACAATTTGTAAACCATTAATTGAACTTACTTTAAAGGGAACTCCCCTTCTAAAATTCGGGTCAGGAGATCCCCGTATTCTTTTATGTGCGGGAATCCATGGGAATGAATTACCACCTCAAGTGGCTATAGTTAAACTAATCAGTCTGTTAAATGGTAAAGATATCAATGGAA
>Ga0228535_1000760_pt1:30000-74552 | contig 74552 bp, 77 predicted proteins | sample SJ1metagenome_FD_168457 | JGI IMG/M metagenome (GOLD analysis project Ga0228535, IMG submission 168457) | Enriched culture of PCE-dechlorinating microbial communities from Ithaca, New York, USA - SJ1 | ecosystem: Engineered > Modeled > Simulated communities (microbial... >...
TGGGAAGCCTGTCCCGATCCGTGCTCTCTGTACGCATGCCCTTCCCTGATAAAGCCAAGGGAGCTGCCCACCCGGAAGTACACCAATCATTCTTCGAAGATTTGAGCAGTCTCCGGGCCTTCCGGTTAATTGCCTTCGGATCATTCCCGGTGTACATTGCCATGTTCGTGGCTGTGGCCATGACTGGAAGTATCTATCTCCAGGATATCATCGCTTACCAGCAGGTACACGGACCCGTACTGTTTTCTGTGGCTGGAGTACTGGGAGCAATTGTATTCTTCATTGGCTACATGATCCTCCTAAACGAATACCCCTTCGCCATATTGAAGGGCAAACCAGACGTAGTTGAAGGACCCTACCTGGAATACGCTGCAAAGTATCGGGCCTATGTTTACATAACCCGTGGATTCCTGATGTTCACCCTGGCCACACTGTTCTCTGTCCTGTTCCTGGGAATAGCCCCTAACATCCTGAACCCGACCTTCATCATAACCCTGATTGTGGCCCTCCTGTTCCCCATGCTCATGGCAGTGTTCAGTGCATTCTCTCCCATATTCACCTACAAACAGTTCTACCCCACTGTTGCCGGGGTTTCCATCATAGGGGTGGTGGCCATAATCGCAGCTTTACTTTAATGGTATCCCTACATGAGGAAAATGAAAGAGAAAAATTAGACTATAACTTGGTGATCAAATGAAAATCGTAATAAGGCCCCTGCACATTATGAGTTTAGGGGGTTACATTGTGGAAACTGATTTTCCTTACAGGAATGTAATCGTGGTAAACCCCACAGAAGAACCAATAAAACTGGAAGTTCCAGTGTTTGATGCAGAGTGGCTGGAAGAGCAGCGGAAACTGGGACTGGAGCTAACTCCTTTAACTGAGGAAGACAACTATTTGAGTAAATTCCGCAAGGCCAAGGCCAAACTGGAAAAATTAAAGGCGGAAAAAGGGATAAAGGTAGAATAATTGTTGTTTTAGTTAAAATATTAACCTACTTCCTAATTTTTTTTATACATAGTGAACCTATTCCCTGGGGGGATTTGCTCTCCCTCCTAACCTAATTTCGAGTATAAAACTGGGATTATTTCTGAATTTAATATACCTTAAATAAAAAAATTTAGGTATATTTTTTATTAATAAAGGAGAAATAATGGCTATTTTTTATTTAAAACTTTAATAATTAATTCAAGAGCTAACTGGACAATTATTAATAATATAACGACGTACATGTCAATTATATCTATTTTTTAGGGGAAAAGGTTATTCTTTAGGTTATTACATTACATAGCTGGGGCACTTAATGATTTAAAGCAAGGGGCTAATGGCATAATCGTTCTAGATGGTTATATTTTTTATAAATAAGCCATAATTGGGGGTGAATCATTTAAAAAACAAATAAATAGTCCTTATTCATAATCGACTTTTCAAAACCGTTAGAATGTCCTCTAAATTTAAAAAGAAGCTTTAGAATTGACTTTTTTTTAAAAATTAGATAAAAATATTTATATAGTATGGTAGATGATCTCTTGTTGTCCAAGAGCATCTGATGATTTTAAAGAGGATGTTAGGGGACACGGAGGCGGTAAAATTAATCGGAAATTTATATTATTAGTGTTAATGCTGGTTAGTTTGGCATTGACATCTAATGCATCTGCAGCAGCAGATAACTTAACCGATAATTTAAGCGGAAATTCAACACAAAATCTTATACAAACACAAAACACAACTGAAAATTTACAGAACACCACAGATCAAGAATCTATTCAAAGTTCTGATAATTTTTCAAGCGAAAACTCTACAACAAACAGTAGTTCAGACCTAAACTCTAATAAAACAAGTTCTCCCAGTGATTCTAGTAATGTCGAAGGTGCGGCTGGTGACCCTAGTGAAGAAGTTTCTTCGGGTAAGGTCAGTTTCACCATCCAGGAGATAATCAATGCAGCCAATGATGTTAAAAGGTTTCTAGAAGGGAACAAATACCTACCAGAATACATAAACATCAACGGAACACTGGTAAATCAAGCTACATTCCTACAATTGTTAGCAGCAACTACAATAAAAATCAATAACAGCGACAGTACATTGATAGATTTAATCAACGTCCAACTACCAGGATCAGGAACAGAAACAGTAACTCCAGGAACATTCACCAAGGCTGAATATCTGGCTTTGGCTCAGACCATTCAAACTTACATCAGCAATAATCAGAAGGCACCAGCTACCATCAGTACCATTTTTGGTAATATTGGATTCGATTCTTTAATCTACCTTTACAGTCGTGGATTAAGTTTGTATGAAAGCACTAATGTGTTGCCCACCTTCTTGGCAGTCCGACCTTGGGGTACCTTTCCCATAACTGATACTACCAAAAATTCCATTACTACTCAGGATGTGGTTAATACTGCGGTTGATGTTCGGAATTTTGTTAATTACAATAAGTACTTTCCGGAGTTCATTACGGTTAACGGGATTGTGGTTAATCAGGCTACTTTCTTAGAGTTGTTAACTGAGGCTTTGCTGAAGATTGGTAACGGTGATACTACTGCGTTAACTTTACTTAACGTTATAAAACCTGTATCTGGTGCCGAAACTGTTACTCCTGGAACTTTTGCTAAGATGGAGTATTTGGTTTTGGCTCAGGATATTCAGACCTATTTTACCACTAATCAGAAGGCCCCGGCTAGTATGAGTACTGTTTTTGGTGATATGAAGTTCGAGTCGCTTTTATATCTTTACTCTCGTGCACTGAGTATATATGCGAGTAATGGTGTGTTAGCTACCTTTTTGGCTGTGCGGCCCTGGAGTTCTATTCCCATAACTGATACTACCAAAAATTCCATTACTACTCAAGATGTGGTTAATACTGCGTTTGATGTTCGGAATTTTGTTAATTACAATAAGTACTTGCCGGAGTTCATTACGGTTAACGGGATTGTGGTTAATCAGGCTACTTTCTTAGAGTTGTTAACTGAGGCTTTGCTGAAGATTGGTAACGGTGATACCAGTGCACTGACTCTGGTTAATGTTAAACAGCCTGGAAGTGGCACAGAAACGGTTACTCCCGGGACTTTTAATAAAACCGCGTATTTAGCCCTGGCACAGACCATTCAAACTTACATAGTGGATAATGGTCAGGCCCCCGCAACCATCAGCACCAGTCTAGGGAATGTGAAATTTGAGTCTTTACTCTACCTGTGCTCCCGCGTGCTAAGTAGTTACAAGGAAGATAGCAACAAACTTCCGGCTTTAGTTACCATTCGCTCCTGGTCCACCACAAACATGCCCATTATGGATGAGTTCTTCACTGTAGAACAAATCACTAAAGCGGCCATTGATGTTAAGCGCTTTGTGGAGGGAAACAAGTACTTACCAGAGTACATCACCGTCAATGGAGTGATGGTTAACCAGTCGCAGTTCCTGTACTTAATTGCTACCGCAACTTTACACATTAACAGCGGTGATACCTCGTTGATAAGTCTTATAAGTGCCAGCGTACCTGGAACTTCCAGTGAAACCGTAACTGGGGGTAGTTTACTTTCCAGTGAATACTTAACTCTCGCCAGTACCATCAAAAACTACATTGAATCCAATCAAAAAGCACCAAGTTCGGTTTCCACATCCCTGGGAACCATGAGTTATCAGTCCTTACTGTACATGTACTGCAGAATACTCAACCTGGACAGTGTAAATCAGGATTTACCTATTGTAATTAACGTGAAACCCTGGAAAACAGCAAACATACCCATAACTGATAAAACAAGTTTCACAGTTGCCGAAATAACCAGTGCAGCTGTTGATGTCAAAAATTTTGTGGATGGAAACGGTTACATGCCGGAATGGATAACCGTGGGGGGAGTAGCCCTCAACCAGACCCAATTCCTGCATCTACTGGCTGCAGCCACCATCTTGATCAACAGTTCCAGCTCAGGTTCTGTTAATCCAGTAACTGCGGTCCTACCTTCTACAACAGTTAATGATGCATTAACTTCTGGTAATTTAAGCACAGATAGTTATGTACAGTTAGCTCAATATATCAAAAGTTATATTGAACAGAATAAGGAAGGACCCAGCAGTATGACGGTTTCTCTGGGAACAGTGAGTTTTAAATCCCTTATCTACATGTACAGCCGGGTGCTTCAGCAGTACAACCTGCACAAGACCTTGCCGGCTACCATAATACTAAAGGGATGGACCACCCAGAACATACCCATCTACGACGACTACTTCACCAACCAGGAAATCAGTAAAGTGGCCACCGATGTACGGGCTTTTGTGGATGGAAACGGTTTCATGCCGGAATATATCACCATAAGCGGAGTAGTAATTAATAGGGCCCAGTTCCTGTATCTATTAACCACGGCAACAGTAAAAATTAACAACAACGACAACTCCGTCACTTACCTGCAAAAAGCCAGTGTTTCCGCCAACAGTGATCAAACATCTTCGGGTAGCATGGGACTCACCGAACTGGTGCAAGTAGCTCAGAGTATTAAAACATACCTGGAAACCAACCAGATTGCACCGACCTATGCCTCGACTAGTCTGGGTCAAATGGGATTCTACAACCTCATTTACACCTACAGTCGCCTACTGGATTACTACAACAGCAATCAACAACTCCCATCTTCGGTAACTGGAATCAAATCATGGTCATTGGTAGTTTATAAACTACCTGCTGGATTTGAACAGTACCTGGCAGCTACTGCCAACTGCCAAGCGGATAATGCAGCCATTATTGCCCTGGCCAACAGTATAACTGCCGGAGCATCCACCCCTTACCAAAAAGCAGTGTTGATCTTTAACTGGGTTAGAGACAACATTGGCTATGAGTTTTACTACAACACGGTGAAAGGTGCTGTAGGTACTTTAAACTCCGGTGGGGGTAACTGTGTGGACACTGCTCACTTGTTAATAGCTCTGGAAAGAGCAGCAGGAATACCTGCCAGATACGTCCACGGTAACTGCCAATTCAGTAGTGGTAGCTGGTACGGGCATGTCTGGGCAATTCTTTATGTCGACGGGCAGTGGCTAGTTGCAGATGCCACCAGTTCTAGAAATCAGCTGGGAGTTATCAACAACTGGAACACGGCAACCTACACCTTTAAAGGCTACTACACCAGTCTACCCTTCTAAAACCAGGAGATAAAATGATTAAAAAATCAACAAGGCTCCTGGTTTTATTGGCGGTGATGTTAACCGTGTTAACCGTGGTGGCCTTGGCACTTTTTGCCGCGGGAATACCAGAGAACAACACTGAAGACCAGGAGAACCAGAAAATACCCGAAAACAACCGGACCAATGTCACCATATCTCCGGAAGAAGCCCAAGAGATAGCCGCGAAATTCGTTAAAGAAACAGGTGCCCAGGTAGGAACACCACAGCTCAGTGAAATAGAGGGACAACTGGTATACACAGTACCGGTAGTAAGTAATGGAACCAGTATAGGTGAAATAACCATTAGTGCCATAACTGGGAAGAATATGGGTGGTGCTGGAGGAGTTTTATAATCTAGAACTCCTCCTGACTATTCATTTTCAACCTTCAAAACCATTTTTTTATTTTTTTTATTATAAAATCATTAAGGGGTTTTTTTTAGAAAATATACTAATGAACTAACCTTCACTATCTCACAATTCTACTGCTCTTTTTCAGTTTCTTCTTTCAGGGCCTGGTTCATCATTTCAAAACCAGTGGCCGTGTTTTTAAGCAGACCGGATCCCAATGGAACTAGCAGTCCGGTAAAAACTTCTTTCTGGATAAATAAGGTCTTATCTTCATTTATTTCTTCGGTGGTCCAGATGTGTTCTCCATCAAAGAGTCTCCGTACCCCGAGCACCCCCAGCCATCTTAATTTTTTACCCGGCTCATACTCCAGGATTTCTGGCTTAATGGTCATTCCCCTGGAATTCGGGGGGTTTATAAAGATTTCGAGCTTTGCTCCCTCCTGGAGGTTTCCGGAAAATCGTTTCATAAAGGGATTCCACTGGGGGAATCGGTCGAAATCAGTCAGTATACTCCACACTGCCCCAGCCGGAGCATTGATCTCGATTTCAGTGTAAATTTCTTTCATACTAATCTATTTGTTTTTATATCATTAAATTCTATCATCAAAGTTTCTATGGATATTCCTGGCCACCCTCAGTGCCAGGGCTGCGGTGAGTAATATGGTGGGCAATCCCTGGGAATGTGGTGCCAGGGAAAGATCAGCCACCCACAGTCCATCTGGGAGCCATGAAGGTTTCATATCAGGCACATCCTCCTTTTTAAGGGGAACTGTTCCCCCCAGATGCCCTCCATTAGGAACACCTCTAACAAAGGGTCCGGAAATTCCAGCTCCTTCCATAACTTCCTGGGCCTGGCTGATGGCCCTATCCAATCTCTGCTGGTCATGGTCAGTCAAGGATTTGTCAACCCTTCCATCCTCATAAACCGCGCCTTCTTCAACATCGGCCAGTTTAACCATCAATCCAACCCGATCCTGGATGGGAACTTTCCTCCAGGGTTTGTGGAAGTAATGAGAGAGGATATCGGGGTAAGGGGATAGAATGTAATCTTCCTGCTGGGTGTACCAGGCCATGGGTGGTTCTTCCAGTTGCCGGGCACCAGGTAAGACTCCTCCCAGGGTTAAGACGATGTCTACCCACAAATGATCCTCGGCCTTTAAACCGGAGTTTTTGAGTATCTGAGCAGTTCCAATACCTCCTGCCGATAGAACCACCACATCTGCATGGTATTGTTTACTGTCCCGGGTTACAACACCAGTTACCCTTCCCTTTTCGATGATAACCTTTTCCACTGGAGACCTGCTCTTAAGGATGGCCCCATTCCGCACAGCTTCATTAAGGAACTTCCGTGAATCCCAACGCGCTCCACGGGAACATCCAAGCTCACAAAGACCACAATAATTGCATTTATCCTTATTAACAACTTTAGGGGTGGGTTTTGGATTTAAACCCAGATTTTCAGCAGACTGGAACATATCCTGGGTCACTGGCCTCCAAGTACCCGGGGGAATGATAGTGGGATTTAACTCACCCTCCAGTTCATCGTATTCCGGGGTTAAATCCAGACCAATCTCTTCCAATCCCTGATCTGCTCTCACCAGGTTACCACAGGATAAGACAGTTGACCCTCCTGTTGTAAGGCCCCTCACCAGTATCAGTTCCCGGGAAGAGCGCTGTATGTCCATGGAGGGGAAGAAATGTTTGAAGGTACCTTCTCCTCCCAGGAGTCCGAAACGGTGCAGTGGCTCTGCCCAGGATATATGTCGGGTGAATGGTTTGAAAGGAGGCCCGGCCTCCAGTATTAAAACATCAAAACCTCTTGATTGCAATTCTCGAGCTGCAGTTGCCCCTCCAGCACCACTACCCACCACAATAGCTTTCATTTTTCTCAAATCCTCATATTTTCCTGGTTAATTTTTTAATTCATCCCATTTTTATAGAAGCCAAACAATTAGAACATCCCTCGGTGATCCTCTGGGTGAACTCCATCTTGATATTGGGGTTTAAACCCTGCACAACACCCTCATCAGCTGCAGAAAGAATATGGCAGGTCTGGAGATTGTAATCTCGAGCCAGGCTGCAGTGGTTAACTACCATAGTTATTTCGCCCCTTTTATTTTCTTTAACCTGAAAATCAATACCCAATGCCGAGTACAAGATTCGGGCGGCATTAACCATGTCGTTTAGATGGTTTCCCACACCTAAAATCTTTCTAAACCTCTGTCCCTGGACTAATCCTTTCTGGAACATAACTTGCCTCCCTTGGGAAAGGGCTTCATCATTCCCCATATTCTCTATCAGGGATTCCACCAGTTTATTATGGGCACGAGCCATCAATTTTCTTTTTTCATCCAGATTACCATTCAAAATGACTTGTTTTTGATAATCCTTTTGTTTTTCGTAATTTTTCTGAGGAGAATGCTCATTTAAAAGTTCTCCCAGTCCCTGGATAGTGGAACTGGCCAGTTCATCCAGGCCCTTTTTCAGTAACCACTCCGGCGTCCACCTGGACAGAATTCGCAGCCTAAGTCCCATCATCCTTCCTCCACTGACCCTGGTGCAGGATGAGGGGATGAGATGTTTTCTGGTAGAGGGAATCAATCACATCCTGGTAGCGCTGGGTGATTATCTCCCTTTTAAGTTTCATGTTGGCGGTGAGCTCCCCTCCATCAATGGAAAGGTCGTTGGGGAGTAAAGCCCATCTTTTAACCTGTTCTGGTCGGGAAAGATCCTGGTTGATGCGGTGGATGGTTTCCTCTATCTCCTGGGGATGGTGTTCTTCCTCCACCCAGAAAAGACCAATGAGGTAGGGTTTACCCTCACCCACCAGCATCACCTCACTGGTTCCCGGGGCATCACGAAGCAATGCCTCAATACGAAGGGGATCGATACTCTTACCGTAAGAATTTATTATAAGTTCCTTCTTCCGTCCGGTTATAACCAGACTACCCTCCGGGGTTACAAACCCAGTATCCCCAGTTAAAAGCCAACCCTCCTTCTTTGGAGGAGTTATATTCGATTCAAAGTAGCCCGGGGTGACCTGGGGGCCCTTAACCATGACTTCCCCGTCTCCAGCTATTCGCAAATGGGTTTGGGGTAATGGTTCACCCACCGTACCTATCTGGTTGGCTCCCCTCCGGTTCAGGGTAACCAGGGGGGCCTCGGTCAAACCGTAGGCATTGTGGATCTCCACTCCCAGTTCATGGTAATCCTGGATCAGGTGCTGGCTGGAAGTGGCCGAGCCCACTATTAGCTGGGAGCAACGGTCCAGGCCCGCTTTACTCATAAATACCCTGTGTACCAATGGTTTAAGTATATTTTTTAGTACTCCATGTTTTAGATGAGCGTAATGGTTTCCCAGGAAGGATTCCTTCAACTGGGACCATAACTTTTCGTAGAAACGGGGTACGGAGAAGAATATAGTGGGTTTTGCCCGGGGGAGTGCGGAAGCCAGCTGGTTAAAGTCCTCCAGGAAGTATATCTTCAGGGGAGCCGGAGCATAATAAGGGGAATAGGTCCCCAGTATGCCTTCCACCACATGGTTCATGGGTAAAAATGAGAGGTAACGTACTTCACGATTCCGGTCCTCCCAGGGAGGCAGTGAAGCCATGGCCTCGGCCATCCACCTCATATTTCCCTGGTTGAAGGTGACACCCTTGGGTGTTCCGGTGGTACCCGAGGTGTAACGGATGGTGGCCAGACCGTCAAAATCCACTGGTGACTGGGGAAATACTGTACTTTTTTCACCCTTCTCCCGGTCCCTACCCTTCTCCCAGACTTTACCCTTTTCCAGGAACCGTGACCAGGACATAATACCACGGGGGATGGGCTGTGATTCCCGGCAGAAGGAGATGATTTCCAGGTCCAGGTCCAGTTCTGACAGGCGTTTCATAAGATGGGGAGTACCAATAAACAGGAATTTAGCTTCACTGGCTTTTAAAATGTTTTTTATTTCAAGGGGTGGACTGGTGTAGTAGAGGGGTACGCTAACTGCTCCTACTAATCCGATAGCCACGTCCAGGGTCAAGTAACGGGTGCTGTTTAAACCCACCAGGGCCACCCGATCCCCCGGACCAACACCAGACTCTTTAAGTGAATGATAAGCGGAAATGATATCCTCACGCACCTGGAGTGCAGGTTTCTCCTGGATACCCTCCGGGGTGATATCATAATATTTCACAGGATAACTGCGCCCTCCCAGGCGATAGAGAACCTGTTCATGAACAGTGCGTTCCGAACGATGGAAAAAACCATTATAAACAGCGTACTCCAGGAGGTGGGGTAAATATTCTTCCCATTTCAGTTTAAAGGGACCCAGAAGATTCTCAGTATTTTCCCGGCTGAAAGTGTGTTTCTCATCCAGGTAAGGGGCCAGGGTGAATAAAATATTCAGGGCCCCTGATCCGGGTGATGAAGATGGGGCCACCCGCTGAATCAGGGATGACGCCGGGATGAAAAAGGGTTGGGGGAGTTTAACATCCAATTTTTCCCGGGCCCACACCCCTATCTGGTCCAAGAGCTCTTTAATGGATGGTAATGAATCAGGGGGTGCGGTGAGATGGAAGGTTCTGCCTTCTGCCTCCTGATTAAAACTTAAATTACTGATGGCGTGGGCCACGTAATCCACCGGGACCATGTTCAAGGTGAGAGATGAGCTGGTGGGAATAAAACGGAGTTTGCCCTTTAGGTAAAGTTTGAACAGGGCATATACCGTGTTGAATGTTTTTATTTCACCGGTATTGGAATCTCCCACCACCATTCCTGGCCGGAAGATAGAATAGGGCACATCTGATTCACGGACTACTCTTTCGGCCTCGTATTTACTCTCCTCGTAGTTACTGAAGAAACCTTCATTTGCCGGAGGTTCTTCTGGATTATTCTCGTGGTGAGCTACTTTCCTATTTTGAGATTTTCCAATAGTAGGTTCTTCTGAAATATTTTCAGTGTAATCATCTTCAACTATGAGTCCTTCACGCTTCCCCGCCACGTATGCTGTGGATACATGTGAAAAACGTCTGAAAATTCCATTTTCACCGGCCAGGCCGGCAAGTTTGAGTAAATGGCGAGTACCCTCCACGTTGGTCCGGCGGAGTTCTTCCAGAGGTGCATGGAGGCGGAGGTCAGCCACGGTATGAATAATATGGGTTATGCTTGAAGCCAGGTCCTGGTAATCCTGACGGGCCATACCCAGATCCTCCCGGGTGACATCACCGGGAATCACCGTAACCCGGTCTTTCAATGCATCAAGAAGTTCATCCCAGTCACTCCAAGCCCTCTTTAAACGTGTAAGGCCATGGGCTCTGTTTTTAGATCTTACCATGGCTATAATTTCAATTCCCGGGAGATTGATCAGCTGATGAGCGATCTGGGTTCCCAGAAAACCATTGGCTCCAGAAAGTAACACACGGGTTGGCATTTGTTCCACCATATTTCTATTACCTATTTTTGAATGTAATCATGGATGAATTTTGAGTGTAAAACTATGAGATGATATTTTTCTCTTTAAGGAACTCCCCCAGAATGATCCGGTTCTTTTGGGATAGAGTAAGCTGCTGGCTTAGTCCCGGTTCCAGTTTATCTTTCTGCAAATCACTATCTCCTAGGAGTAAATCTATCTTACTCGGAAGATCTTCCCATAAATGAGGGTCATCGTGGCATATAAGATAGTCCTGGTAGAGGTGGAGATCCTGGTAGAGTGAGGTTAGTCGGGGATCATGGGCCACTGCTATCTGGGGAACACCGGCACGAAGGGAGAGTACTGCCGAATGGTAACGGGAGGTAACCAGTAAATCCAGACCAGACAGCATGCTTGTCATCTGGGATGCATTGTATTGGCGAGACGATACTATTCTACATTTATCCTTATTTTCCATTCTTTCCAGAATATCCTCAGCCAAGGGCTGGTCCAGTTCTTCCATACAAATGAGAACCACCTTCTTGTGGTGTTTCTGGATTATTTCATCTGCTATCCGGGCCCATCCTTCCATGAGTTTCTCCTGGATCTTCATCCGCTCCGGGGAACGGGAAAAATAATACGGCCACTTGTAAAGGTTTTCTTCACGTCCCCAGGGTCGGATAACCACGGGCCAGAGTGAAAAGTCCACCACTGCCAGGCCAACCGTACCTTCGGATGCTTCCGGCCATAAGCTGTTCAGAAAATCATGATCTTTACTATCTTCCTGGAAAGTGTAGGCACAGTCCGCAGTGGAGGTAATTGGTGCAGTTACCCCAATTTTTTGCAGTCTTTCCAGGGCGTGTCTGGTTCGGGTGATGATGAGGTCAGTTTTGCTGGCTTCCCTTTTAACCAGCCAGCGATTCAAGGGAGACAGTTTTCCTGCGTCCACGGCATAGGCCACACAGGGTTTATGTTGCCGATGGGCACTGTGGGTAGCCCATAAAAATGCCCAGAGCAGGGCGGAAGTCCAGGTGTCCATGTAACAACTGCCTTCCACCAGGAGCACCAGGTCATGCTGCTTTACCAGTTTATCAATGGCCAGGAAGAAGATAGAAGGTATGGGGGCAATGTGCAGATGTTCATCTTCGGCCAGATAACGGCGCAAGTTCTCCTCATTCAAAGTGGGCACGGTGATCTCTACCTGGGGTCCCAGTAAGCTCCGGACATCCTTGATTATGGCCAGGAGCCGTGCTTCAGATCCGGTGTTGTTGGCACCGTTGTAACCCACCAGGAGAACCCGGGGATTTGGGGGGTTCTCTCTGGGTTTCAAGTTGGCAGTGTTACTTTGCATAGTCCTTCCCTGAATATCTTCTAATAATTTAATCCTTTACTTTGAATCCGCACTGTTTATTGGTTTTATTCCACGTAGACCTTGACCTTGGTCTGTTCTTCCTCATCAATGACATCCACCAGTTTGCCTTCCGCCCCATTTTTAACGGCGTCCAATATCTCGTCCAGGTCGATCTTGTCCAGTCCAGATTCCTTCAGTTTGGGGTCGTATTTTTTGGCCAGTTTCAATCCCACATCCACCAGGGAAATGGGTATGTTCACGTTCACCTTGGGCTGGTCGTCCAGGGTGTACACCCGGACCTTTAACCATTTAACATCTTTTCTAGGGATAATTTTCTCATCATTTTTATCCAGAGTAGCTAAAAGCTCAGTTGCTTCATCAACCGTTATTTTTCCATCTTCTACCATTTTTAATATTTGCATTTTCTCTTCCGATACACTTTTAGACATTAAAAACTCCTCCTAACACCGGTTTTATCATCATTTGTTCAACAACTTCAGGGCTTCATCCTTGCTGATTTCTCCCTTACTGAGTTTTTCCAGGATCTCCTTCTGATTGATGGCTGGTTTTTCCAGTTTGTATCCCAGGGAGGAAATCACTTCATCCAGTTTGTTCCTCACTGTGGGATAGGATATTCCCAGTTCCTTTTCTATTTCCTTGATATTACCCCGGTTTTTGATGAAAACCTCGACGAAGTATTTTTGTTCTTCGTTCAATCGGCAGAACTTGCAGAGTTCGAACTCGCCCCGGATGGTAGTATCACAGTTTTTACAGTAGATCTCGGTGACTTTGGTTTCACTCTTACAGATGGGGCAGTTTCCTGGTACTTCATGTTTCAAATCCATTCATCTCCTCTTGAGGTGCGCATAATCCTTTGTTACACCGTGTAGATCTTCACTACCACTTTGTCCTGGTTTTCATCGTAGGTGTCGATGTTCACCAGTTCAAAGGGTTCTTCCTGTTCCAACTGGTCCAGGATTATTTCCACATCCTGGGGGGTTATATTTTCTAAGAACTCCCCGGTGTGGTGTTCACCAGATGGTGGCCACCTGCCTTCCTTTATTCTGGAAGGCCCGTATTTGAGTATCAATCTGGAAATCCATTTCAACGTTGAAAAACGTAACGCCGGAATGGGAAACGAAAATTTAGCTGTTTTTATTTCCATTTTTAATTTTTTAGCCTTCATTGTTCCACCGGAATAACAGGTTTCTTGACGATCCCTGCTTGGTTATTTGATAATATTAACTAATCATATATAAAATTATTGATTATTTTAATTTGAACTTCAATAATGTGAAACTTCAAATTAACATTTTTAAGGTTAGTGGGGATTTACTTATTTTTTTCTTCTCCGGGCCCCATATCCCTCATCATGAAGAAGATCACCTTCAACAGGATTCCCGTCACTGTTCTGGTTAAAAGGCCTATCCTGGCGGGCTGGTAGTACTCTTTGCCCTGGTAGAACTGGTAGTCTGCCGGCATGTACTCCCGGACCTCGCCGGAAATAATTTGGAAGATCCGGAAACTGACATAATCCATAATTTTTACCTTAATTTTTCCTGATCTTTCTTTTTCTGCAGATTTCAGGGACTGGTCAAATCTCTGCACGGATTTATCCAGTGTCTTTTTGTTTTTCTTTTGCAGGCCCGGTGTTGCTGGCCAGGGTGCTGTGCTCAAACCGCATTTACCATTAACCTGGTATCCCCATGCTTCGGTTATCTTTTCCATGTAATCCAGGGTTTCCTTACCTCCCACTCCTCCGGTGGTGCACAGTACCAGGGCTTTCTTACCGTGGTATTCAGGGCGGTGGCAGAGATAGGCCACCCGGTCAATGAAGTTCTTCAGGAGAGCGGAGACAGTCATAACGTACACTGGTGAGACCAGAACCAGGCCATCCGCTTCTGCCATTTTATCCTGAATCATTTGCCGGTCATCCTTGAGGGGGCAGAACTCAATTCCCCGGGAGACACAGTTAAAACATCCCCGACATGCCTGGAGATCGGTATCTTTAAGGAAAAGGTATTCAAATTCGTAATCTCCCCTCTTTTTCATTTCCTCTTCCACTTGGTGGGCGGCCTGGTAACTGTTTCCTTTCCGGCGGGGGCTTCCGATAATGGTTAAAATTTTCATATTCTCACTTTCTTTATAATGATTTTTTTTTAATCGCCTGGTTTTTTTGATTTTTAGATTTTAATGGCTTCCAGGAAGAACTTATTGTGGTTGGCCATTTTCTCCAGGGCCAGGTCCATGAATGAATCAAAGTCTTCATCGTACTTCAGGAAGTAGTACTCAAAGAACAGGTAGATGGCGAATGAGAAATATTCGTGGGCCAGTGTCCGTGGGTTTAAAGGTTTGATCATCTTTTTTTCTATCATCATCTGGAAAGTGTTCTCCCAGATATTTAGAGGGGCTTCTAGAAGCTCTTTCTTGAAAAATTCCCTTATTTTTTCGTTGTGATAGGTTTCAATGGAAACCAGGCGCCATATCTTCTCCATCTCCGGGGTGTTGATCTGTTCCAGATACATCCGGGCCCCTTGCTGTAAATACACTTCCGGGTCCTGATCCAGGAGGTTTGTTTCTTCTTCCTCAGAATAACCACTGGAGTGGAGTTTGGCCACGAAATGGTCAATTATAGTGTCCAGGATGGCTTCTTTGTTTTTATAATGGTTGTAAATTGAACTTTCCCGTATTCCTACTTCGCGTGCTATTTCACGTACAGAAACAGCGTTGAAACCCTTTTCTGAGAATAATTCAAGGGCCACATCGAATATTCTCTCTTTGGTAGGTTTGGATTTTTGGCCTGACTTTTGATTCTTCATGGTAATACACCGAGTTTTTAACTAACGTTCGTTAGTCTCATACTATTAAGGTCGGCTTCATGGTATATAAAACTAACGTTCGTTCGTATTGATATAAAAAAATAATAGTGTTTAAAAATACAAAGTTTTAGTTGATTAGAATGGCCGATATTAAAATTCTCTTGGTTGAGGCTGAAAGTATAGAAGCAGTGGATATAAAGCGAACTTTGGAATCATTTAATTATGAAGTTCCCTATATCGCTTCAAGTGGCGAAGAAGCTGTGGAAAAAGCATTAGAAATCATGCCCGATCTTATTTTAATTGACATTATCCTTAAAGGAGAAACTGACGGAATTGAAGTTGCATCTAAGATTAAGAATCTTAATATACCAATTATTTATCTTACTGCTCATTCTGAGGAATCTACAATAGAAAGGGCCAAACGCACGGAACCTTATGGATATATAATAAAACCTTATGATCATACCGAACTAAAATATGCCATTGAGCTAGCTCTTTACAAACATAAGACCGAGATTAAATTAAAGGAAAGTGAAAAACAGTACCGGAACATTCTGGAAAATATTCAGGATGCTTATATCCGGGTGAATGAAGAGGGGGATATAATCATGGTGAGTCCCTCTGCTTCACGCATGTACCGGTATGATTCGCCTCAGGAAATGGTAGGCATTCCTGCAGTTTCACTTTATAAAAATCCAGAGCGAAGATTGGTAGTGTTGGAAGATCTTAAACAGGAAGATCAAGTCGGTGATTTTGAAGGTGAAGCCTTAAGAAATGATGGCACTTCTTTTTGGGCTTCCATCAATATCCAGTTCATTCGTGATGATCAGGGCATGATTCAAGGCACAGAGGCTTTTATCCGCGATATAACCCAACGTAAAAAGGCTGAAAATGAGATTAAAAAATCAGAAAACTATTACCGGGCTATTTTTGACCATACTGGAACTGCCACTGTTATTATTGGGGAAGATACCACCATATCACTAGCTAACACCGAATTTGAAAAGCTCAGTGGTTATTCTCGTAAAGAAATAGAGGGTAAAAAAAGCTGGACAGATTTTGTAATGAAAGATGATCTGGAAATGATGAAGGAATATCATAACCTTCGCAGAATCGATTCCAGATCAGCACCAGATTTTTACGAATTCAGATTCACTGACAAAGCAGGGGATGTTAAAAACATACAGTTGGATATTGGTATGATACCGGGCACCAAGAAAAGTGTGGCATCTCTTTTAAACATTACAGAACGTAAGCTTGCTGTTAGAGAAATCAAGAACCTTTTTGAAATAGAACGTGAAGCTCTTAAAGATGCTGAAGAATCAAAAGAAGAGATGTTTAATATATTAGAAAGGGTTAGCGATTCTTTTGTGGCCTTAGATAAAAACTGGCATTATACCTATGTGAATAAGAATGGTGCTGAACATTTCGGAAAAACTCCAGAAGAAATGATTGGTAATCACATTTGGACTATGTTTCCAGAGGGAATTGACCAACCATTTTATAAAGCTTATCACCAGGCAATGGAAGAACAAAAATACATTCATCTTGAAGAATATTACGAACCATACGGCCGTTGGTTTAGAAACGACATTTATCCCTCCGAAGATGGGATAACCATCTTCTTCAAGGACATAACCGATGAAAAGGAAGCTGAAAAAGTTCTTAAAGAAAATGAAAATAAATTACGTTACGTCCTTGAAAATTCATTGGATGTGGCATATAGGAGAAATTTGAATACCAGTGAATATGATTACTTGAGTCCAGTGATTGAAAAAGTCATTGGTTACTCGTTAGAAGAATTCACTTCTATGTCTGTTACAGAGTTTTTGGAGTTGGTTCATCCTGAAGATAAAGAAAATGTGATTGACAATTATGTTAACATTTATTCGGGCAAGGTAGATGCTATTGAAATAGAATTCCGCATCAAACAAAAAGAAGGCCAATATAAATGGATAAATGATTCTGCTTCTCTAAACAAAGAAGATAACTCCACATACGTCGTGGGGACAGTGCGTGACATAACTGAAAGAAAAGCAGCAGAAAAATCTCTTAAAAAAAGTGCAGAACGTTTCCGTGCTGTTGCCGAGTCTGCCGTTGATGCTATTGTCACCACAGATTCTGAAGGGAATATAATCTTTTTCAATGATAGCTTAACCACTATTTTTGGCTACACTAAAGGTGAAATAACTGGTAAACCTCTAACTATTTTAATGCCGGAAAGATTTAAAAACAAGTATCTTGAAGAGCTCATAAAATATAAAAAAAGCGGTAAACACAGATTAGTAGGAAAAACAGTATCAACAAATGGGTTAAAGAAAGATGGAACTGAATTCCCCTTTGAAATGTCACTTTCTGCATGGGGATCAGGTGGAAAAACTTACTTCACATCTATTATCCGGGATATAACTCTGCAAAAAATTGCAGAAGAAAAGATGAAGGACCATGTGAAAAAACTCACCATAATCAATAAAGTTATTAGCACTGCAAATAAGGCATCTGACATAAACAGCTTGCTTAAAGAAGTTTTAATATCAATAATGGATTTACTAGGATTTGAAAGTGGGGGCATATATTTACTTGAAAAAAATACAGGATTTTCTGAATTAGCATATTATGAAAACCTTCCTGGTGAATTCCTGGAAAAAGTGAAGCGACTAAAAGTAGATGTTGAGCCATATTCCACTGTTTATGACCGAGGAATACCCATATACAATTATATTGAAATAAAACCAGAAATTGAAACCCTATATGGGTTTAAATCAGCGGCCACGGTGCCAATTTTCTCTGCAGGGAAGGTAATTGGTTCTTTAAATATGGTAAGCAATGAAAAGTCATTTACCACCGACCTTGAAAAGGATATTTTAGAATCCATTGGCGTACAAACGGGAACGGTAATTGCTAAAATGTATTCTGAAGCAGCAATCAAGGAATCATTAAGAGAAAAAGAATTATTAATCACTGAAATTCATCATCGGGTGAAAAATAATATGCAGATTATCTCCAGCTTACTTAATCTGCAATCTCAGTATGTAGAGGGGGATGAACTGGCTGCCGATGTTTTGAAAGAGAGTCAAAACCGGGTGAAGTCCATGGCCATGGTGCATGAGAAATTATACCAGTCTACTAATTTAACATCTATAGAATTTGATGGTTACATCAAAAGCTTGGTTTCAGATTTATTTTATACATATAAACTCTTAGAAGATCAGATTAAGCCAGTCATAGATATAGAAAAGATTAAGCTGAATATGGAGACGGCAATCCCTTGTGGCCTTATAATCAACGAATTGGTATCCAACAGTTTGAAGCATGCATTTCCTGAAAAAAGGAAAGGGGAAATTCACGTTTCTTTAAAAACCCTTAATAATGAATATGAATTAGATGTAAGTGATAATGGAGTTGGGTTTCCTGATGGATTAGATTTTAAAAACACAAATTCTTTAGGGCTGCAACTTGTTAGAAGTTTAGTGAACCAGGTTGATGGAAAAATAGAACTAGAAAAAAACCACGGAACTAAATTTAAGATTACTTTTAAAGAGTTAAAATACAAAAAACGGTTTTAGAATTGATTATCGTCTTGACTTATATTGATTGGAATTTTTGTTATTAACGTTCTTTGCGGTACTTACCTCTAAAAACCATAATAAGCTCATGAACTACAATCTCTTTTATATTTCTAACAACTTATTCTGAGAGTTTAATATTTCAAAGGCTTTGAAGACGGAACCTTATGTTCTACGTGTTAAAGCCAATAAAAATGGCAATTATTCTATAGAAATTAAAAGGAAACTTCCTTTATTTAAAAAAGAAACAAAATTATTCTGGTGGGAAAACTTCAAAGAATAATTCTCTAAACTCACCCATTAATTCTTTAGGGAATTTTAAACCAACACAAATTATTAGAACCCCGGTTCCAACAGTCCCTTCTTCACTGTTGGGGTCGTCTATTAATTCTTCATCAAAAACCAGATTTACCCTGGATTTTTCCTGAAGGAAATCCCACAGTGTTTCTTTTCCAGGGTTTTTACCGGATGAACTGATTTTATTACGGAGTGCTAGCTGTAGAAATTGTTCCCAATCTTCATATGCGCAAAATTCAATCCACACTGACCCTTTATAATCAATACATGAATTACAGGTTTCAATTTCCCAGTGAAAGAAGTTTTTAATAATATCCTCTATTCCTTCATCTACCATGATATAAAAATCATCATCAACTTTAAGCTCTACCTGTTTATGTCCCATACAATCCCTCCATTGGGTATAATTATATTTATTGTTTATTTTCTGAACAAAAAATAAGTAGTTATCTTCTTCTAACCACATTGTTAATGGCAATAACTATCAGAAGTAAAACCGGCCATATCTCCAGTCTTCCCATCCAGAAGTCGATTATGAATACTATTTTTACCAGTGCCGGGGAAGTGGGGGTCATGATTCCACTGGAGAGCCCCACGTTACTCAGGGCAGAGGCTACCTCAAATATAACCCGGGAAATATCAGGATAGTAAATCAGGACGATGATCACACTTACAATGTACACCACCAGGTAGGTGGATAAAAATGCTCCGGTTAAGCGTATCACATCGTCGGTTATTTTTAATTCAGTGACGTGGTGCAGTTTCTTGGCCATAATTGCTTTACCCGGTAATATGAAGGACTTCACCTGCCAGGATATGCCCTTGAGGAGTATGCCCACCCGGAGCCATTTGATACCCCCACCGGTAGACAGGGATCCGGCACCGATGATCATAATTATGGTCATGAGGAAGGTTCCCAGACCAATCCACTTACTCAGGATATCGGGATAGAACGCAGTCTGCAATCCGGTGGTGGTGATGGCGGAGACCATCTGGAACAGGCTGAACCTTAAGTTAAGAAGTAAGTCATTACCGTAAACCTGGTTGTTGTAGAGCATGAAGGTCACCAGGGCGGTGGAAATGATTATGAGAGTGAAAGCTACCTTAGTTTCTATATCCCTAAAGTATTCTCTCCAGTTTCCTTTAAGGACGGTGTAGTGCAGGGCGAAGTTGGTGGCACCGATCATCATTATGATCATGGCTGCAATCTCTATCCAGACACTGTTGTAGTACAGGATACTGTTGTTGTGCATCCCAAAACCACCCGTGGATAAAGAAACGAAAGTATGGAACACAGAGTCAAAAATGGGCATTCCTGCGGCTAAAAACAGGATAATCCCAATTCCAGTGAACAGAAGGTATATATAAACAATTATGCGGGTGGAATGCTTGATACTGGGCACTAATCTCTCTTCTCTCCCTTCTGCCAGATAAAGGCGCATCACATCCGCCCCCGTGGATCTTAAAAGAGCGAGTAGAAGGAATATAATGCCCAGACCCCCGATCCACTGGGTGAAAGCTCGCCAGAAGTTCATGGTGTAGGAAACGGCATCCAGATTGGGGTACATACTGAAACCGGTAGTGGTGAATCCAGACATGGCCTCAAAATAGGAGTTAAGGTAGGATAACTCTCCAGAAAGATAGTAGGGTAATGAACCCAGTGCACAGGCAACCAGCCAGATGATGGTGGAGAAGATCATGGCACTTTTCAGGGTCATCTTCATCTCCACCCTGAAGAGCTTCACCAGAAGAAAACCAATAACCGCACTGATAATAGCTGAATAGAGAAAAGAAGCAATATATTTTGGTTCGTTGTATATAAAGGTAACTAAAATGGGAATTAACATGGCAGCTGCCAGGAGAATACACACATTACCGGTATGGTGCAGTATGGTTCTGATTTCCCTTCTACTCAAACGGTGAATTTGTTGCAAGCCCCCAACTCCCTTTCTTTTATTTCACACACCCTGTTTTTTTCAACCGGTTAAGGTAGATCACACTAGCATATAATTTTTGTTATTGAAAATGCAAATTCCTTTGTTATTGGAAATGCAAATTCCAAAATTACTCCCCGACGCCATACCAATCGATTTTAGTTAAATCCCATTAACAATCAGGGGACATGGCTAAAAATGAATGTAAATTATTCTTATTTTTGTCGCATGGTTGTTTTATTAGTTTTTAATCAGGGATAGGGATAAGGTCTTATCCTCAAAATTAATAAAAAAACTAATATCTACTACCAACAAAACAATTTTTGAGGTTGGAATATTGACGGATAAAATTTTCCTGGTGGAAGATGAGAGTGTAGAGGCCATAGATATTCGGCGTACACTGGAAAAAATGGGTTATGAGATTGTTTACATAGCTTCAAGAGGGGAAGAAGCTGTGGAAAAGATTTCCGAGCTCCAACCGGATCTTATTCTAATGGATATTATGATAAAAGGTGACATCAGTGGCATAGATGTGGCTACTGAGATCAAAGATATGGGCATACCTGTTATTTTTTTAACGGCACATTCTGATGAGTCTACCCTTGCAAAAGCCAAAGTAACCGAACCCTACGGTTACATAATAAAACCTTACGATGTTACTGAACTGAGACATGCCATAGAACTGGCCATTTACAAAAATAGAATGGAGAAGAAATTAAAAACCAATGCCGAGTTCACCAATGCAATTATAGAAGCTTCCAATGATTTCATGTTTTTAATTGATCCTTCCGGTGTGATATTAATGGTAAACGATGCAACTTCACGCCGGTTCAACATTACCCCGGATGAGATGATAGGTAAGCATTTAAGCCTATTCCTGCCGGAGAATATATTCCAGAATAGATGGGAACACATGGAAGAAGCCATCAAAACCAGGGAAGTAGTGGAGTTTGAAGATGAACGGGACAAAAAATACTTCCACCACCGTATATTCCCCCTGGTGGAAGAGGGGGAGGTGCAGAAGTTGGCAGTTTTCGTTAGGGAAATAACAGAACGCAAATCCTATGAACGAGAATTGATAAGAAATTCTCTGCACCTTAAAAAGGCTCAAGAACTTGGTCACATGGGTAGCTGGGATTGGGATATTGCAACTGGAGTTTTAAACTGTTCTGAAGAACTTTACAGGATATTTGGGGTGGATGAAACCTTCCATCCCACCTTTGAAAATATTGATGCCCTGACCCACCCTGATGACCGGGAAATGTGTATTCAGAAGAGGGAGGAGTTATTCCGCAGTGGGGGTAAATGTGAGTATGAATTCCGCATATTAAGGTCAGATGGTGAGATTAGACATTTAAAACAGTCTATTCAGGTATTGTTTGAGATAAATACCAAATCAGTGGTGGCATTTGGGATAATGCAGGATGTAACTGAAATTGAAAAATCAAAAATAGCCCTGGTGCAGAGTGAACAGAAGTACCGGGATATATTTGAAAATGCCATAGAGGGAATTTACCAGACCACCCAGGAGGGTAAGATCATTAATGCTAATCCTGCCTTCGCTCGAGTATTTGGTTTCAGTTCTCCGGAGGAGCTGATAGAAAATGTTCAGGATATTCAAAAAGATCTCTACGCCCATCCTGAGGATAGAGATGAATTCAAGAGGCGCCTGGAAACTGAGGGAGAAGTTAAAGACTTTGAAGTGAAATTTTTCCAGTTAGATGGGACTCAGGCCTGGTTGCTGGTCAATGCCAAGGCAGTTAAAGATGGAAAAGACCATATTAAATATTATGAAGGTATGGTAGTGGATATAACCCGGTTAAAAGAAGCGGAAAAAGCAGTGACAGAAAGCGAAGAAAAATACCGGAGTGTAATTGAACAATCCTACAATGGAGTGGTGCTTTCCAATGAGGAAGGAAGGATCATTGAATGGAACCGGAGTATGGAGGAAATAACTGGTCTGGCTGAGAATGAAGTGCACGGGAAATATTTATCCACCATAATCCTCCAATCTCTGCCTCCCATGTTTAAGAGCCACCTGGCTTCCCATTTAAAGGAGGATTTAAGCCGGATATATCGGGATCAAGAAGTACCTCCTTCCTTTAAAAAACTGGAATACTCTTTCCAACGGCCGGATGGCCAGGAAAGATTTGTTGAGGCCCTTAACTTCCCCATTAAATCCGGAGGAAAATTTTTCATGTGCACCCTTATCCGGGATATTTCCCGCCAGAAAATAGCCGAGGAAATGACCCAGGACCATTTACAAAAGCTTATCATATTGAATAAGATTGTTAACATTGCTAACAACGCCCAAAACATCTATGATCTATTTAAAGGTGTTTTAAATTCCACACTGCATTTGCTGGGATTTGAAAGTGGCAGTATCTATTTGCTGGATGAAAATAAGGAATTTGCAGAATTGGAGTATTATGAAAATCTTCCTGAGGAATTCCTGGAAAAAGTGGAGAAATTGGAGGTGGCTAGAGAACCTTATTCTTCAATTTACCTGGAAGGAAAGGCTTTCTATAATTATCTTAAAGTTAGGCCAGTTTTGAAGGAATTTGGCTTTAAAGCAGTGGCGGTGGTTCCCTTCTTTTCGGCACAGAAGGTGATTGGATCCATACACGTGGTCAGCCGGGAAAAAAACAGTATAAGTAGCCTGGAAATGGATATCCTGGAGACCATAGGAATGGAAACCGGGACAGTAATTGTCAAAATGTATTCCGAAGCTGCAATCAGGGATTCCCTGGCAGAAAAAGAAGTTCTTTTAAAGGAAATCCATCACCGGGTTAAAAACAACATGCAGATCATCTCCAGCCTCCTGAACCTTCAGCTTCAACATGTACAGGAAGAAGAAGCCAGTAATGTCCTTATTGAAAGCCAGGGACGGGTGAAGACCATGGCCATGATCCACGAAAAACTGTACCAGTCACCGGACCTAACCCGGATCCGGTTCAGAGATTACATTCAAAAGCTGGCTTATGATATCCTATACACCTACGGTGTTAAGGCCGGGAGCATTGAACTGGAAATGGATATTGATAACATTGAACTGGGCATGGAAACTTCCATCCCCTGTGGCCTGATAATCAACGAACTGGTAACTAACAGTGTGAAATACGCGTTTCCAGAGGGTAAAGGGACCATAATAATCCAATTTAAGGGTCAGGATGAGCTGCAACTCATTATAAAGGATGATGGGATTGGTCTGCCCCGGGAAATAGACCTGGAACACACGGAAACACTGGGCCTCCAACTGGTTTTAAATTTAGTCAAACAGTTAAATGGAGAATTAACCATCAACCGGAGCCAGGGAACAGAATACATCATAAAATTCAAAGAATTACAATATAGCAAAAGATTTTAACGGCCAGCCAATATTTTAATGGCTGGGCACGCTCTTAGGAAGAGGCCAGACACGTTCTTAGAGAGATTACAATGAGAAGAAGTGATAAAGAGATCAAAGACCCGGAGCTAATCCAGGAAATATTAAACCAATCTGAAGTATGCCGGGTAGCTTTATGTGATGATGGAAAGCCCTACATAGTGCCCATGAACTTCGGTTACCAGGACCAGACTTTATATCTCCACTCAGCCACTCAGGGCCAGAAAATTGATATTCTAAGGAAGAATAATAACCTATGTTTCCAGGTGGATACTGAAACCAGGCTGGTTACCTCTAAAACACCCTGTGATTGGGGAATGAGATATCTGAGTGTGATCGGTTATGGTAAAGCTCATTTCCTCCATAATCCTGCCGATAAAAAAGAAGCACTGGATCTGATCATGAAGAAATACTCCCCGGTTTCATCCCGCCCTGAAAAAACCTTCCAATATTCGGATGAAGCCATAAGTAGTGTTATAATTATAAAAGTAGAAATAGAAGAAATAACTGGTAAAAAATCAGGATTTTGAATGTGTTCATAAAATGTAATGATTGGTGAGGGTGATAAAGTGGACCGGTACAGCAGGGGCTGGGAAAAACTTAAAGAAATTGATGGTGAAGCGGGAGAAGCAGTGGTGGAAAGTTTAAAGGACATAGCTCCTGATCTGGCCCGGTACATCATTGAATTTTCCTTTGGAGACATCTACAGTAGAACCGGAACCAGTCTCCCGGAGAAGGAAATTGCAGTGGTGGCGGCCTTAACTGCCATGGGCAACGCCGCCCCCCAGTTGAAGGTGCACATACACGGAGCACTCAACGTGGGTGTTTCTACAGAGGAACTGGTGGAAGTGATCCTACAAATGTCATCCTACAGTGGCTTCCCCAGTGCCATAAACGGGATAAATACTCTTAAAGATGTTTTACAGGAGATGGGGGTAGAGTTCCAGCCAGTACTCCAAGAAGGTGAGGGTGATCGTTTTGCCCGGGGAAAGGAGTGGCTGGGGAAACTGGATGAAAATCAGGTACAGGTATTGGAGGAGAATTTTAGGGATGTAGCTCCGGATTTAACTGAATTTGTGGTGAGCTTTGGATACGGGGATATCTACAGTAGAAAGAACCTGGATCCGAAAATGAGGCAAATTGCCACCATAGCCGCCCTCACTGCCATGGGTACAGCCCAACCACAACTGGCCTTCCATATCAGGGCAGGTTTAAAGGTGGGTTTATCCCGGGAAGAAATAGTGGAAACCATAATTCTCATGGTGGTTTATGCCGGGTTCCCGGCAGCTATCAATGGTATAAACACGGCCAAAGAAGTTTTTAACTCACTGTAAATTTAATAATTAAGTTAAATCCATAGTTAAATTCAATATTGTAAAGTTATAGTTTCTATGGGGACAACTGAATGGCAGAATTACCAGAACTTTTGATCTTAAGCAAACAAATGGATGACCAACTGCAGTTAAAGGAATTTGCCGAGGGAGAGCTCCGCCAGGAGAAATCATTAAACCTATCTCCCGGGGAATTCCTGGAGACAATAAGGGGTAAAAAGGTATTAAAAGTTTACAATAAGGGTAAATGGATTTTCATCCAGCTGTCTGATGATTATCATCTGCTGCTGAACCTGGGTATGGGTGCCGACGTGCTCTACCATGAAGCCGGCCAATCACCGGAAGAATACCAATGCCTCTTCCAGTTCACCGACGGATCCTACTTCACCTCTAAATTCTGGTGGATTGGAAGGGCCGAACTCCTGCCTGATGAGGAATTACCTCAACATAAGGCCACCAAAGATATTGCCATCACACCCCTGGACCCAGAATTCACCCCTGAATACTTACAAAAGCTTTGCCAGGCCCGTTCCCAGATCAAGAACCTCATCTTGAACCAGAAGAAAATTGGAGGAATAGGAAACGTTTACATCCACGATATACTGTTCCGGGCAAAACTACACCCGCAAAAGGTGGCCAATACCATTGAATCAGTTAAAATTGACGATTTACACCACATAATTCAGGAAAACCTCAAAAAAGCCATTGAATTAGGTGGACTGGCCTATGAAAAGGATTTCTACGGGGAAAACAATGGATTCGGTACCGAACATTTCCTGGTGGCCTATAAAGAGGGTGAACCCTGTCCCGAGTGTGGGGGCACCATTGAAAAGATCAAAACCGGGAGCACATCCTCCTATATCTGCCCCAACTGTCAGAAATTGTAAATTACCACTTAACACCATGATCGATAGTTTAATTTAGAAAGTAAGCCAAACTAAGAACTAGAGAATTCATAAGGAGATCCAAGTAAAATGGGCGAAATTGCCATAAATATCAAAGCTGTAAACCAGCCCGGAGTACTGCGGGACATCACCGAACTAACTGCCCAGTGCCAGATCAACATTACCTACACCCACATGTTCATTGAAGACAAATACCATGCCTCTCTCTACATGGAACTGGAGGCCGTGGAAAATGTGGAAAAGCTAATGGCGAATATTGGGAAGCTGGAAGCGGTGAGTAGTGTTGAGGAATGTCCCACACTTCAGGATGTCTTTGGTAAACGGATTATCATCACTGGTGGTGGGGCACAGGTGGCCATGGTGGCCCAGGGAGCCATAACCGAGGCTGACCGCCACAACATCCGGGGAGAACACATCAGTGTGGACACCATCCCCCTGGTGGGAGAAGAAGACCTTTCCGAGGCAGTGTCTGCCGTGGGAAGGCTGCCCCGAGTTGGTGCACTGGTCCTGGCCGGTTCTTTAATGGGGGGTAAAATAACCCCGGCCATTGAAGAGATAAAAAAGGATCACGAGGTCATTGTTATCAGCCTCAACATGCCGGGCAGTGTGACTGAAAAGGCGGACCTGGTGGTTACTGACCCTATACAGGCGGGAGTTATGGCGGTAATGGCCGTGGCAGACACTGCCATGTTTGACATTAAAAAACTGGGTCAAAAGAAGTTTTAAGATAGGCTGTTGAATAATTTTATGCTGTTAAATAAGGGGATTAAAAAAAATATTTTAAAGATCTCTTAAATTAGAGATCTCCACTATTTTGAAAAATGAATGAATTTGAACTTTCGAGTTTATTTTGCAGTTATATTTTCGTTTAACTCATTTCTATGGCCCGGATAAGTCTACTTGCTTCGTTTTTAAGTTCAACGTCAGTGATATCTCCACTTTCCCTGACTTTTAGTGCTAACTGCAGGACCTGTGAAACATCATTTGGTTTGAGGTTTTCAGCCATGTCCAGATAGGTTTGTCCCTCTTTATCCTCAACAACCACATCTTTTTCGGCCATCATTTTTAATAAGCCTTTGCAGGTGCCCATAATACTGGTATCTTCCACATTTTCACATTTTTTAAGGAGTTCCTCAGTTTTTTTATCCATGGTATCACCAGTTATATTATGTTCCCACCGTGATTTATAATTATATTAATTCCGGTAAATCACGGCGGTGGATCATTTAATTACTATTTACCAACAAATATTATCCTGCCATAAATTCCAGAATGATTAATATTTGAGGGTGAGATGATGACACTTCGCTGTGAGAATATGGATAGTCTGGTGGTCAAAGCGGCCGATGAAGCCCTGGAAATGGAGAATGTTAATTACGTGCTCCCTTACGTACGGGAAAAATATGAAGATGAACTGAAGGATGCTTTCGACCGAACCTGCCTGGTGAGGGAGTTATCGGGAGATGCAGCAGAACTGGCTGACTACTGGTTCTTTGAAACTGCGGTCCGCCTGAATTTAAAAGGCAGGGGAAAGGCCTATACTGGACTTAGACCTTCTCAGATCAATGAAGAACCAGTTATCATCATGACTGAACAGGCCATCAACACGGAAAACCTGGATACTCTCATGAACTTCATGTTAGACTCCATCAAAGAAGATATATGGTCCAGATTTGAAGATGTGATCACCAAGAAGGATTACGATGTTAACGATGTGGAGGATGCCCGGGATTACGTGGATTCACTTTTTAACTTCGTGGGTTACCTGCAGCATTTAATTGAATTCATGGAACTGGGTTGAGGGAGTAATTTTTTGTTGAAAATTGATGGTAGAATTATTGAAATTGTTACCTTAGTTGATTGTGTGAAATTTACAGTGATTTAGAAATAATAACAATGGTAGGTGCAAAAATGACAGAAGAACTGAAGTCTGTGGTTATAAATGTGGAAGATCTGCTGGATTACCAGGAAGGAGCCGTTGTGAGCAGGGAGATAATCCGCAAGGAAACAGGAACTGTGACTATATTCGCCTTTGACCAAGGGGAAGGTTTAAGTGAACACTCTGCTCCCTTCGATGCCATGGTTCAGGTAATTGATGGAAAGGCAGAAATAACCATCTCCGGCACGAAACACCAGCTGGAGAGAGGGGATATGATCATCATGCCCGCCAATGAACCCCACGCTCTCCATGCCGTGGAAAGGTACAAGATGATACTGACCATGATCAAGTCCTGATCAAGGTCCAAGAACCATTTTTTTCTAAATTCGTTAGCTATTTCATACCCTTTTTTATTATTATTTCATTCATTACTATGAGATTCATTTTATTATGAATTTAGGCCTCTTTTAATCATTTAATCTCTTATAAACATGTTTCAACATTTTATTTTTAAAGTGGAGATAAAGTGGGATATTAAAATTAGAAATTAGGTTGAAACGTATATAATAAAAAAAAGTTTAAAAAACCCTTATTAAAAAGGGCCTTTGGCGGTGTTTATTCCAGTAAGTGGATGAGGTTGGTATCTGCTTTCACAAATTCCATCTGGTCAATGAGTTTGATGGCTTCCTGCACATTTTTCTCCAGGGCTTGATGGGTCACCATGAAGATCGGCACGGCCTCACCCTCCGCAGCCTTTTTCTGACTCACCGATTCAATACTAATGTCCAGGTCACTTAAAACTCCGGATATGGAGTGTAAAACTCCGGGCTGGTCCAGGGCAGTTATTCGTAGGTAGTACTTGGACTGCACATCAGAAATATCCTTGACCTTTTCCACCCGGGTCTCCCGGGGTCCATAGGCCACTGGTTTTTCCATATCCTGCATTATGTCCAGGCAATCAGCCACCACGGCACTGGCGGTGGGCATCATGCCGGCTCCGGCTCCGTACATGAGCACGGGGCCCACCACATCACCTTCCAGGTACACGGCGTTGAAGACATCGTTAACCGATGCCAGTAGGTGGGTTTCCGGGACCAGGGTGGGGTGCACCCTTATTTCCAGTTCACTGTCCTCTATTTTGGCGATGGCCAGCAGTTTAACCACACTGCCCAGCTCATCCCGGGCGAACTGAATATCATCTGGAGTTATCCGGGTAATGCCTTCTACATGGAACTTGTCCTGTTCAACGTAAACCCCGAAGCCAAGTATGCTGAGTATAATGAGTTTTTGAGCAGTGTCATGTCCTTCAATATCAAAGGTGGGGTCTGCTTCTGCGTAACCCATCTCCTGGGCTTCCTTAAGCACAGTATCAAAGTCAAGACCTTCAGCGGCCATTTTAGTGAGTATGTAATTGGCAGTTCCATTGATGATCCCGTAAATGGTTTCAATGTTGTTGGCTGCCAGCCCATCGTTGACTGGTGCTAGTAAAGGTATGCCTCCACCAACACTGGCCTCAAATGAGACTCTGACGTTGTTTTCCTGGGCACTGGTAATTATCTCGTCCCAGTGCTTGGCTAACAGGGCTTTGTTGGCGGTTACCACGTGTTTACCATTTTCCATGGCCTTCAGAATAAAGCTCAGTGCTGGCTGGTATCCTCCCACCAGCTCAATAACAATGTCGATCTCCTCATCTTCCAGGATATCATCCACACTGGTGGAGAGCACTCCGGGCTGGACCTCCACACCACGGTCAGTGGTTATGTCCAGGTCCACTATCCTTTTGAGATTGACCTTTTTGTTAACCTTATTTTCTAATAATGGGAGGTTCTGGTTTAAAGTAGCTACCACACCACTCCCAATGGTCCCAAAACCAATAAGTCCAATATTAACTGTTTCTTTCATTAAAAATACTTCCTGCTGCATTTATTTCCCTTAAATCTTAACCAATGCTATTTTATTTAATTAAAACCTTTTTTAGATCCTCTAATTTAACTTTTATTCTGGGAATTTATAAATTCCATCTGAATCACACTTTCAAATGGTTAATTCTGGTTTAAGCTATTTTCAAGTCCTTTAATTTGACATATTCTCCCAATGATTCTCTGGTGGTTCCTACAATCAGGCGGTAGTGGGTTTTTTTACCCATAACCTTCTCCAGTTTTCCCCGGGCAAGGATCCTTTCCCCTTCCCTGGCCTGGCCAGAATAGGTGTGGGTGTAGGAGGCCACTTCTCGTAGGGGGACATCAGGGCCTTCCAGTATCTGGACATCTTCCAATTGGTAAACTGCGGGGTTATCAAAGGCAGCCAGGGCATCAGAAACCGTGGCCTCAATGGCTATGGTTCCACAGGGTTGGTAGGTCTCATTACCATAGGTCCCGCTGATTTCATTCCATTCTCTGGTGGCTAATATGTCGAACAGTGTCCCATCCACCACTCCCCGGTTATTTTTACGGTTCTCGTACCAGCGGAACTCATCATAACTAAGGGTACCATCCTTGATTCGCTTCGCATAAAGTTTAGCCCAATAACCATCCTCAATAGCCTTTAAATGACTTTTAGGGTCATTCTTAATTGATTCGAATGTTTCCATGGCCTTCAGGTGATTTTTGAGGCCGTAAACAACGAAGTCAATATCGGAAACCCGGGGATCGTATAGCTGGGGTAGTATAGATCCGGAAATACCCAGGTGTTTCATCTTGATTCCTGCCTCGTCCATGAAGGTTTCGGCCACCTTAATGACTTTAAGGAGCAGTTCATCGGGTGAAGAAAGTTCAAATATTTCCTGGAGACGATCCACTGGGCTTAAGATTTTTTCCACCCTATCACGGGGTGCACCCATCATTTTAACCCGGGTAACCTGGCAGTCAAAAAGATAATCAGGATAATTCCTCTCTAAAAAAGTGTAAGCCTGCTGGGAGTCTACCTTGGTATACCGGGAGCCATTGAGGGATCTTTCCCCCTTAGGATCTGGAATGTAACGTAAAAATGATTGTATTCGGTCATGGGGGTGTAGATAGGTAGTGGTGGCCAAGAAAAGATCATCCTTGGTGTAGATAAAGTCTCGGACTCTGGCTCGCATGAATTAATTTAATGCGGTGACTTATTATTAAATATGATAGTCCGAAGATTGGCACCAGGCCAGGACTTAAAGAAAGCTCTGGAAGATATAAGGGATGATGAAGACTTAAAATCAGGCATAATCCTGTGCATGGTGGGTAGCCTTCAAGATGCAGTTTTGAGAATGGCCGATGGAAGAGCAAAGGTTGTCAAGGGGCCCCTGGAGATAGTTTCGACCACGGGAACCCTGGCCACCAACGGGGTTCACATCCACCTGGCAGTGGCGGATAAAGAGGGGGCGGTTACTGGAGGACACCTTAAAACCGGCTGCCTGGTACACACCACAGCAGAAATCTGCATTGCCTCCTGTGACCTGGTTTTTCGGCGGGTGTTCGACCCGGAAACTGGTTACCGTGAACTGGAAACAGAGTAAATTTTAGGAAGGAGATAACCCGGGATAGGTGATGGCCAATCAGGTAAGGTGATCCCTTAACTGGTAATGTGATCCCCCCTAGTGAAAGGTTCCCCCAACATTATATTATTGGTCCACAGATGGGTATTGGTCCACAAATTATATCCACTCTGGAGAATAATAGAATTCACCTAAAGATAGACCTGATTTTCATGAAACAAAAAACACTCAAAACCGGACTGCTCTATGATGGAAGTCAAATACAGCCCATGTGGGCATTTCAGGAGTTGGGAATAAAGGGTTCCAGTATCGTGACCTGGATCGGCCCCATGAACATCCACTCCCAGGAGTTAATTGACTACGAGGATGTGGGGCTGGAGATCACCTCCTCGGAAATGGTTCACTTTATAATCGAGCACTTTGATGTGCAACCCGCAGATATCCGGATGTGTTACCACCGCCAAAGAATCCTGGTCATGATGGTTAAAGATTCACTGGAAGAAATAGGTATCAAAGCCCGTCGTGAGGGTGATGACCTCTATGTTGGCCAGGGAAAGCTCAGTGTATCCATTGCCACCTGTTCGGTGAGCAGTATGAAGATACACTTTGCCCTGAACTTGACCAGCCAGGGAACACCGGATGATGTGGAAACAGTGGGTTTAAAGGAATGTTCACCGGCGTTAACCTCAAAAGATGTCCGGGAACTATCAGAAAATATATCTAATAAGTATGCAAGGGAAATAGCTGATATGGAAGAGGACATATCTAAAACCCGTGTTTTCTAATCCACTATATTTGGTTAAAAAGACATCTTCTGGTTGTAAAATTTACTTAAGGAATAATTAACACTAATATAATGAAATTAACACTAATATAAGGAAAATACAGATTTAGAAGGTTTTTAAATGAAAATAGTTATCAATGGAATACACGCTAACTTGAGATTCGCCTCGGCCCACATGATCCCCTGCCACGAGTCCTGTGGAGGAATACACGGCCATTCCTACCATGTGGACGTCACCGTGGAAGGGGAACGCTGCGGGGAGTTTGGATTTGTGGCCGACTTTAAAACAGTCAAAGGAATAGTTCGGAAAATGTGCAAAGAACTTGATCACAAACTACTCATACCAGAAAACAGTAAAGAACTGGATTTTAAGAGTAAAGATCCGGTAGAATTCTCCATAGGTCCTAAAGAATATAAAATCCCCCGGGAAGACTGCTGTCTTCTTCCCCTGCCCTCCACCTCTGCTGAAGAACTCTCCGAGTACCTGGCCAATAGATTGTTCCAGGCACTTAGGGAAGAGGGAGATATTGAAAGTGTCTCGGTATGTGTAAATGAGGGAATAGGTCAGGGAGCTTTTTTCACCAAAACTGCAGAGTAATGGGGGATTAAAAATAAAAAGCAGAATTTCCGAAGTTTTTTCAAGTATACAGGGCGAAGGGAAACTGATAGGCCGCAGACAGGTCTTTGTAAGGTTCACCGGCTGTAACCTCAACTGCAACTACTGTGACACCTCTTTAAGCCGCGATCCGGGTTATGGTGAGGAAATAGGCATAGATTCCCTTTACCAAAAAATATCTGAACTTAAAACCCCCGATTTACATTCTATTTCATTTACTGGTGGGGAGCCATTGTTGCATGCTGATTTTATCAAATATTTCCTGGAAAAATATCCTTTAACCTCCATGCTGGAGACCAATGGATCGTTACCTGGTGAAATGGCAAAATTAATAGAATTGGTGGATTATGTTTCCATGGATGTGAAATTACCGGAACATGAAGCAGTTTCTAACTGGGATGATCTCCTGGATCAGGAGATAAAATCCATAAAGCTATTAATAGAAGAGGGGATAAATAGTTACTGTAAAGTAGTAGTACAACCCTCCACAACCACGGAGACTGTGGCCTCTATAGCGGCCCGGATAAGGGAAGAAATCCCCGAAACCAGCCAAATGCCTTTAATTGTTCAACCGGCCAGTCCCCTGGAATTATGGAAGGGCAGAACTCACAAACTACTGGAAATTTCCGAGAAAGCAGGAGAACATCTCGACGTGTTAACAATACCCCAGGTTCATAAGCTTCTTAACCTAAGATAGGAGGTATATAGATGGAAATGGATACCCAAGTGACTGTGCACGACGCAATGACCTCAAATGTGATAACAGTAGACCCCAAAACAAGCGTTGCCGAAGCTGCGACTATAATGAGTCAAAAAGGCATCGGTTGTCTTATTATTAAGAGTAACTCAGAACCAGAAGGACTGATTACTGAAAGCGACATTATAACCAAGGTGGTATCCCGGGATATCCAGGCCAGCCAGATCACGGTGGCCGAAGTCATGACCAGCGACCTCATAGAAATTGATCCTGGAAGTGAGGTCTATGAAGCAGCCCGAACCATGGCCAAGAACAAGATAAGAAGACTTCCCGTAGTGAATAATGGGAGTCTTGTTGGCATATTAACCTCCACCGATGTGATGACGGTTTCACCAGAACTCACTGAACTCCTGGTGGAAAATGCCAGAATGTCTCATACCATAGACTATTCTGACATGGAAACATCAGTACCTGGAACCTGTGAAGTGTGTGAAACCTACGTTGATTACCTAGAAGAAGTGGATGGAAAGTACGTTTGTGAGGAGTGTAAAGAAGAACTGGAAGGTGAATAATTGTGAGCCCGGTGGAAGAAGTAATGACCCCGGATCCAGTCACCGTAGCTGTGGATGCACCGGCAACCAGTGTGCGATCCATCTTCCGTGAAGAAGGATTCCGTACCATCCCCGTAATATCTGACAACCGATTAGAAGGTATTATAACCCGGCCAGATATGCTCCAAATCTCTTCAACCAAATCTAACCTTGATGCCCGGAGCATAATGCAACAACCCCGGGTGATCGCCACCCCGGACATGGAACTCATCCACCTGGCCCGGGAAATAATGAAGGCCGAAACAGTCTATGCCCCGGTAGTGGAGTCCACCGCCAGTATGCAACTGGTGGGAATAGTAACTGTAGCGGACATACTCAGAAAATTCCTCTACAATGGAATAAAACCTGTTCATGAAACACTGGGTGAAATGAACTTTTCCCCAGCCATAACCTGTAATTACGATGACCTCCTTTCCCATGTCTGGAAACGCATGGATGAATCTGGATACTCCGGACTCCCGGTTATGAAGAAGGAGAAACTCATAGGAATCATCACCAGAATGGACATCATTCGATCAGGCCATGTAAGGGTGGGCTTTGATTCTAATACCCGTGACGCTATTCTGGTGGAGAAGGTCATGAAAACACCCCCGGTGGTAGCCACACCACAAACCCCTGTCCGAGAGGCCGGGGAAATAATACTGGAATATGATATTGGGCGCATTCCCGTGGTAGAAAATCCAGTATACGTAAAAAGAGAACCCCGAAGAGCTAAAGAAGCCGATCTTGTTGGTATAGTTTCAAGGGAAGATATTTTATGGTCCTATCTCAACTGATATTCCGGCCATTTTCCAGGTATCCTAGGGTGGGTACTAGTCTATTTTTAAATTATATTCAGAATTACATTAGGGTTATTTCTATCTATAATGATGAATTCAAGACTTTATTCAATTTAAAATCTATATCGTGTCTTTTCAAGGCAGTATATTCCTTAAATATTACCTTTAAGAATGATTTAAAGTTTTAAAGATGGATTCAAGGTTATCTCTAATATTTAGAGGTGTATAGATGAGAAAAAGACAAACCATAAACCTGGTGAAATCAATGGACCGCGGTCCATTAGAGTTTGAAACCCACGAATCCCAGCATGAGGGAGACGTGATGAGCATAGCAACGAAAAAGGTGGTAACCGCACCTCAAACCGCCACCATAAAAGAAGCGGCTGAAATAATGGTAAAAAACAAGTTCAGACGACTCCCCATAACTGATCCCGGCAGTGAAAAGCTTCTGGGAATAGTTACCTCCATGGATATCCTGGACTTCTTAGGAGGTGGAGACAAGTACAAGATCCTGGAAGAAAAACACCAGGACAACTTCTCCGCAGCCATCAACGAACCAGTAAGGAAGATCATGACCCGTGAGGTGGAAACCATCAACACCCGGGACTCCATAACTGGTGCTGTCACTAAAATGATCAGTAAAGGAGTGGGTGCCCTACCCATAGTGGATGCCCAGCATAAAATAGCAGGAATAGTCTCTGAAAGAGACTTCGTCCTTCTGATGGCCGGAGTACTCACCGATGAAAAGGTGGAAGACTACATGCACAACCAGGTAATCACCACCACCCCCGGAACCCGTATCGAAGGAGCATCCAAGATAATGGTCCGCAACAAACTGCGCCGGATACCAGTGGTTGGTGAAGAACGTAAGACCCCCCACCCCGAGGAGGATAAGATCGTGGGAATTGTCACCGCCACCGACATACTGGAATTCCTGGGTAAAAACAGTGCCTTTGAACACATGATCACCAACAGTGGGGAAGAGATACTCAACACCACCATCACCGAGATCATGGAATCCCAGGTCATCACCGCCAGTGTCACCGCTAGACTGGGAGATATCTGTGACATCATGGAAGAAAAAGGCATAGGCGGACTTCCCGTAGTTCAAAATGGAGAATTACAGGGAATCATAACTGAAAGTGATATATTAAGGGCCGTGAGTTCCTAACACGGATAAATTTTTCAAGGGGCGAGTTGCATGATGAAAATCGAGGATGTAATGAACGAAGAAGTAATTGTAGCCGAAGAAAATGAACAAGTAAGCCACGCCCGAAACTTGATGATAAAATACGGTTACAGCCGTATTTTAGTGGTTAACCAGGAAGACAAATTAGTGGGTATCCTGACTGAAAAAGACTTAACCCGAAAAATGAGGTCCAATGGACCAAAATGGAAAAGAAGGACCATAGACAAGATCAGCATCCGCCGGGTCATGACCCCCCAGCCAGTCACCCTCACCCCCACCAGGGAGGTGCGGGATGCCGTGGAGATCATGATCAAAAACGATATAAGCTCGGTACCCGTGGTGGATGGAGACGAAGTACTGGGTATCGTAACCAAAACCGAGCTCATGGACTTCTACCGTGACAAATTCGCTGGTAAATGGAAAGTATCCGACCTCATGACCAGTGAAGTGGTCACTGTCAACGAAAACCACAGCATCGGCCATGTAATAAGCACAATGGAAGACCAGAAAATTGGGAAACTCATAGTAGTGAGGGATAACGAGCCGGTGGGGATAATAACTTCTGCCAATATATCCTTCGCCAACGTGGAAGACCCGGAAACTGGAGTCAGTGTGGAAAAAATAGCCTTCCTACGCAAAATCGATGGTCAGGAGAAAAGAAATGTCAGGGAAGTGTCCATGGTCACTGCCGGAGATATAATGACTAACCACTTGATAAAAATCGAACAAACTGCAGATGCCTCCAGTGCAGCTGACATAATGACTAAAAAAGAAGTCAGTGGCATTCCAGTAGTGAACGATAACGAATTGGTGGGAATAATCACAAAAACGGATATAATCCGTGGAATCCAGTAAACAACAGGAGGTTCCAATATGCATGTCAAAGATATAATGGCCAAAGGTATTGTAGTGGTAGATAAAGACCAGAACATCCATGATGCACTGAAATTAATGAAAAAACACAAAATTTCCAGGCTACCCGTTATAAACACCAACCAGAACAATCAAAAAGAACTGGTGGGTATAATAACTGAAAAAGACATTGCACTACGCCTGGGATCATCCAAATATGGTAATCTGGCACCATCCCACTTCCATGTCTCCACCGTGATGACCCCCCAACCAGTCATTGCCCAGGAAGACCAGACCCTGGCCAGTGCCGCTAAAACCATGCTGGAAAACAAAATTGGAGGGTTGACCGTAATGGATTCCGGCCAAATCACGGGGATGATCACCAAAAGTGACTTCCTGGAAACCTGCCAGGGCCGACCCTTCACCGAGATCACCGTTAAAGAGAGGATGAAAACCAGCGTCACCACCATCGGACCACAGGACCGCCTGGTGCACGCCCGGAGAATCATCATTGACCAGGGAATCGGTCGCCTGCCAGTGATGGAAGATGGTCAGCTACAGGGAATGATAACGGCCAAAGACATCGCCCTGGCCATGATGTCCTTCCGCAAAGTGGTTCCAGACAAGTACAAACCCGCCCGGATACGTAACCTCTTGGTAGAGGATGTGATGGTCCAGAACGTGAAAACACTAACTGAAGAAACCCCGGTATCCCAGGCCGCCCAGATGATGCTGGATGCCAACTTCAGTGGAATGCCGGTGGTGGAAGAGGAGCAAATGACGGGAATACTCACCAAAACCGACTTCCTGGAACTCATCGTGGAACTGGAAGGATTTTAAATCCACAGGGAGTTTAACGGTGCCCCGATGGTGAAAACTGGGTAAAAACAGGAACGCCAAGGAATCCATAGTGAACATCTAAAAATCAGGGGATTTTATAAAATCCCTTTTTTAACCCTTTTTTTACCTAATATAATTTACCGAGTATAATTCTATTTAACAATATATTTCCCTGGAAAATGTCTTCAAACACCCTAATTTTATTAAAAATAGACCCATGAGAGAAAAAAACATCCCGCCACTGGTAAGCAGTGGAGAAGTTTCCCAGCTCCTGGACATACCTTCCCTTAAGCTGGAGGATGCCTACCACAAGGGTATAATAAAAAAATACCATAAATATGGTCTGGAAGCCATCCAATTCCGCAAAGGCATGGGACATATTGAAGCTGGTACCATGGTGGTGAACGGTGATGGAATAGAAGTTATACGTGGGTTTCCCAAGATAAGGAGGACTTTAATGCTCCAACCCGCTCTGGGACAGCACTTCTCCCGGGAAGTGGCAGTGGAGGAGAAGATGAACGGTTATAATGTTCGCATAGCCCTGATTAACCAGGAAATAGTGGCATTCACCCGTGGAGGTTACATCTGTCCCTACACCAGCCGCAAGGCCCGGCAATTACTGGACCTGGATGATTTCTTCCAGGACCACCCCCAAAAGGTTATCTGCGGTGAGATGGTGGGCACCCTGAACCCCTACGTGTCCCACTACTACCCTGAGGTGGGTAAACTGGGATTCCGCATATTCGATATCCGGGAAAAACTCACCAACACCCCCCTGCCCCTGCTCTTTAAGAGGGAACTACTGGCAGATTACCACCTGGAACCAGTACGCTTACTGGGAATATTCCCGGTGGAAGAGGCCCCGGTAAAAATCATGGAAATAGTAAAGGATTTAGGGGGACACGACCGGGAAGGAGTGGTGATGAAGGACCCCCACATGGAACTGGAACCCTTAAAGTACACCTCATCCCAGGCCCAGGCCGCAGAACTGGAGTACGCCCTTACTTTCCCCTTCGACCTGGCCAAAGCCTTCCTCTTCAGCAGGATCATCAGGGAAGGTTTCCAGTCCTATGAAACCGGGGAATCAGATCAAGAACGCCGGGAAAGGGCCCTGCGAATGGGTGAATCCATACTGTACCCCATGCTGGAAACCATAGGAAAGGTGGAGGGAGGAGAAGTGGCAGCCGAGGACCTCTTGATAGAGGTGGACAGCCAGGAAGAGGCCGAAGAGTTCATCCGCCACCTGCGCGACCTCAAAGTAATGGCCTCCCTGGTGGAAATAAAGGATGGAAAGGCAGTTATCCGGAGGATACACCAGTCCACCAACGACCGGGTCCACAACTATTTGGAGGGTGGATTGTACTAACTTAGACCAGAATGCCCGGGGTAAAGCTACAAATTTTTTAGGCACCCACTAAATTTTATAACCAATCCCCCCTAATTTTTAATATCAGACCTAATAAGATCAGTTCATGTTCAAACTCATTTAAGATCAGTTCATATTCAACTCACAAAGATCATTTAATATCACACTTAGTAAGATCATTTTAATATCACATTTACTAAGATCATTAATATCAAACTCAACAAGACCACAGTTCAACATCAAATTAGATTGATGGTAACGGGAAACAGGTAGAAAAAACATGAAAATAGGATATTTTGGACCGGCAGGAACCTTCACTGAGGAAGCAGCATCCCAACGGGAGGGTGAACTGGTACCCTACTCCACCATACCCGAAGTGTTTGAAGCAGTGCACAGTGGTGAAGTGGACCAGGGAGTGGTACCCATAGAAAACTCCATCGAAGGCTCGGTGGGAGTCACCCTGGATCTGTTGGCCCACCAGTACCTCCTCAAGATCAAAGGGGAAATAATACTCCCCATAAGTCACAACCTCCTCATCAATCCCGATGCAGAATTAGAAGATATAGAAGTGGTTTATTCTCATTACCAACCATTATCACAGTGTCGCCTGTTTTTAGAAAAGATGGGAGTGCGAACCCAAGCCACCCGGAGCACTGCCGCTGCTGCCGGGATGATAAAGGATAATAAATGGGCAGGGGCCATTGGAACCCGGCGGGCAGCCCAGCTATATGGTCTTAAAATAGCAGCAGAGGATATACAGGACCATGAAAATAACATGACCCGCTTCGTGGTCATAGAACAGGAGGACCATGCCCCCACCGGGAAGGATAAAACATCAGTGGTTCTGTGCCTTTCCCAGGACCGTCCCGGGGGCCTGTATCAAATACTGGGAGAATTTGCCGGTGAAGACATAAACCTGACCAAGATCGAGTCCCGGCCATCCAAGGAAAAACTGGGAAGCTACATCTTCTTTGTGGATATGGAAGGCCACCATAAGGATTTAAAAATCATGAAGGTTATAAATAGGGTACGATCAAAGGTAGGATACATAAAGATTTTAGGATCATATCCTCAGGAAGGAGATGATTAACATAGTTAACAGTAAGAAAAAGCTCGATAGAGAGTTAGAAGAGCTTGAATTAGAATACAGTAAAGGAAATATTGATAAGAAAGAATATTTTGCCCGTAAAAGGGACATAGGCCAGGAACTGGAAACTTTCACCGCGGTGGAAAGAGTCCGCAGAATGCAACAGGGCGGAGCAGTTCCCGAGAAAACCCTGGATGACTGGTCAGCCCAGGAAGAAGAAAAGAAAAAACTGGCCGATGAAGCAGAAAAGCAGGAAATGCTTAAAAAATTCATTACCAAACCAGAATCAGTCAAGGCCCGAAATTTACCTGGCAAAGAACGGTTCGGTAATAAGGCCAAAATAGGTTTATTAGCCTTTATTATTCTGGCTTTTGTTGTAGGAACCTCTATGGGCTCCATGTTCATATCTAAACCCAGTGAGAACCCACAGATATCTATGGCGGTTAATGCCAGCGCATTTCTACCACCAGAAGTGGCCAACAACACCACGACCACCACTACCAAGCTGAACACCACCACTACCAAGACCACCACCAACACCCAGGTAGCCACCACCACACCTACCAGTACTCAGAATACGCAAAATACTCCGACTGAACCTGTCACTAACACGCCAACTAACGCTGAAACTTCGCCTGAAACCCCCTAAATATAGGTTAAGGTATTGTTATTTTAAATAAGGGGAGTAATTGCTTCCCTTTTTTCAACCCCAAACTGGATTAGTTGATGGTAGAAAATATTTAGAAAAAACATTTAGAATACTTAGATTTATTGGAATCTACAACCAAGAAACGTAAAAATATGTTGATTTTAATTGAAAATGAAATTCACAATTTAATAAATAAAGGAAATAGGTGTTTGTTTTATGAATAAAATCATTCCCATAGTGGCTGCTGCAGTTATCCTCCTGGTGGTCACGGTTTCCGGGTGTGTTACCAATGAGGATAAAAATAACCAGACCAACAGTTACTCGGCCAACGGTGTTTCTTTCCAGTACCCCCACTCCTGGGGAGTGGCCACTTTAAGCTCACCCAATGGTGTGGTAGCAGTGGGAGACCCCAATACTGTGGTTAACGGAAACCCCACCACCTCGGTGGTAATCCAGAAAGCTAATGCCACTGCATCTTCTGGACTTAAATATGCGTACGACCAGAACTACGCCAACTTCTTTAACAACACGGGAAAAACCAAGGTTTCCGAGGCCCAGCTCACCTTGAACGGGGCTACGGTCTATGAAAACGTGTACACCTCCTCGGAAGAAGGGGTGGCCAAGAAGTACCGGGCAGTGTGGCTGCAGAAGGGCAGCACCATCTACGTGATACTGTGCAGTGCCCGAACCGAAGCCTACGATTCCCAGCAGACTAACTTCGACCTGGTGATAAACAGCTTCCAGGCATCTTAGAGGATAGTTACATCCTCACCATACCTTTTTTTTAAATAATTTATTCTTTTTAAAAACAGATTTTAAAGGCAACGATTACCTCTGTGTAGTGTATCGTTCACCGTTCTTTTATCCCCCCACCCTACTCACGGTCAAGGGGAGTGTTTAACCGGGCCAGTGGGATAATGGAAAGGTAGTATCATAATCTCCGGGAGTTGAATTTTACCGGCTGAATTTTGGGGGGTTATGCAAAAATTTTATATGTCACACTACATAGAATATGCAAATGTTATAGATACTAATACTTCACAGGGTAGAAAGTGGACCCCACCAGTTAATAAATCTGCTTTTAATTTTTTTCAAATCCTGTGATTCATAACTACTTTATCCTGATGTGTAAGAGTTTAAGAATTTAACCTGGCTTCTATTATCCCAACAACATAACTATAATAGGTCGTCCAAGCATTAAATTAAGGAAACTGGATCTTTTAAACTGGGGATTAAAGGTTTTATTTCACTATAATTCATGAGGCCGGTGTGCCTTTTAGGATTATCCACTAAAAATAAGGAGGAATTTAGAGATGGTTTTACCAATATGCGATGTCTGTTTAAAAAGCGGAATGTTATGTCAAGGTTGTGAGAATAAGCTGAAAACAGGAGAGATAAGTCAGCTTGACTTGGACATTGCAAAGATCCTCTACCGGGTGGGTGATGGTAAGATTGGTTACAAGAGAACCATAGAAATCGGAGACGTGGTTATCATCATCACCGAGAAAGATCAGGTGGGTAAACTCATTGGTAAGGGTGGTAAAATAGTAAGAGAAATATCCAAGACCCTGGAGAGAAAGATAAGGGTGGTTGGAGAGGACTCGGACTTTAAGGCCGTGGCCACTGATATACTAGCCCCTGCCCGTATTTCAGGTATTAACATAGTCTACGGTAAAGACGGAGAACAGAGATACAAGATACGGGTAAGAGGGGAAGATGCCCGAAGATTACCTGCCAAACTGGATGTTTTAAACAGCATAATCCAGGAATTAACCGGGGAGAAAACCTTGCTGGTCATTGACCGTAACAATTAAATCTATATGGGGCTTTAAAAGCCCTGTATTAATTTCTACCTAAATTTTTAACCTAAGAAAAATTTTTCTGTATTTAACACCAAGATTATAATCAGGGGGTAAATCTGTATGACAATTGTGCTCTGTGTTACCGGAAGTGTGGCGGCAGTGGAAACAGTGAAACTGGCCCGGGAACTTAAAAGGAAGGGTTATCCAGTTAAATGCTTCATGACTGATGGGGCCTGTGATATTATCAATCCCTATGCCCTGGAATTTGCCACCGGGGAAAAAGTGGTGACCAAACTCACCGGGGAGATAGAGCATGTTAAATATGCCAATGAAGATCTGATTCTGGTGGCTCCGGCCACCGCCAATGTAATTAGCAAGTTTGCCTACAAAATAGCAGACAACCCCATTAACACTCTTTTAGTAACAGCCAGTGGTTACGACACCCCTATTGTTTTTGTACCCTCCATGCACCAGTCCATGTACCGGGCAGTGGAGGAAAATGTGGAGAAGCTTAAAAAAGAGGGCATAATCTTCGTGGAACCCAAAGAAGAGGAGAACAAGGCCAAATTCCCCTCCATAGATGACGTGGTACTCCAGGTCCAGAGGGCCACCTCAGCGGGTGGTCTGGAAGGCCGACGGGTACTGGTGAGTGCCGGGGGGACCTACGAGGACATAGACCCTATCCGGGGAATCACCAACCGCAGCTCCGGTAAGATGGGATTGGAACTGGCCAAGGAGGCCTACCGGAGGGGTGCTGAGGTCACCATGGTCACGGGAAGGGTGGACGTGGAGATACCCCAGGTATTCAACCGGGTAAAGGTGGAATCCACCACGGACATGGCCCGGGCACTGGAGGATAACCTCATTGACCACGATGTTTTCATTGCTGCGGCTGCAGTCAGTGACTTCGTGGTGGAGAAAAACCAGTCCAAAATATCATCCCGCACAGAACAGACCCTGAAACTCAAACCCGCACCCAAGATCATAAACCAGGCCAAGGAACACAACCCTGCCCTGTACCTGGTAGGCTTCAAGGCCGAATACGGGGTGAACCAGGAAGAACTCATAGAATCCGCCAAGAAAAGGATGAGGGAATCCGGTGCCGACCTGATGGTGGCCAACGATGTGGCTGAAGCCGGTGCAGGATTCGGGTCAGACCAGAACAAGGTCGTGCTCATAGATGATGAAACATGGGACGTACCTCTGAGCACCAAGGAAGAAATAGCCACCCTGATCATGGGGAGAATTGCGGAAAGGATAATTTAATTACACTTTTTTTTATTTCCCTTTTTATTTTTCGAATACTATTATTTATCAGGGTGTCTGTTTTAAGTGAAATTTTGCATGGCGTAAATTTCTTTGATTTCGTTTTTGCCATTGGATATTAGTATTCCCAGTAAAAGTACATTTAGATAGGCTTTTTTATAGACTGATCGTTTGGT